>OBUW01000234.1_pt1 | contig 39159 bp, 18 predicted proteins | sample 1475761 | NCBI WGS metagenome assembly OBUW01 (sample SAMEA2579908, study PRJEB22360) | human gut metagenome | biome: human gut; feature: human-associated habitat; material: faeces | place: Denmark | collected 2008/2010
GTGCAGAGTCGCACAAATACCAATCATTGGAAAGATTTGTTGCTACTCTACGACAGTAATTATCTCCAATTTTGCAACACATTTTGAAAAAAGTGCGATAATATTTTTGACTTGTGTTTACCAGGTTGCAATTGAAACCAGTTTGAATTCTAAAACCACTTGGAAAATAACTAAGTAAATCTGTTGAAGTTTGTTTTTTTAAATATTTACATATATACATAAAGACATACATAAATGAAGATAATTTGAGTGTGAAAAAAAAAATGGTAAATGAAAACTGGAAACCTGTAATAAAATAAAAATCAATTGAAAATTTTTTTTGGAAATTCTATAACCCATGTTGAAATGAATAAAATTGGAATAAATTAATGTCTAAAAAGGATGAAAATAAACAACACACTGTTGTTCCAATGATAAATGACATTTTTTAAATGCAAGTAATATTAGATAAATCTTTGGTATACTCTTAGTTAGAGTAAGTTTGTTTTGGGAATGGGAAAGATGGACCGACTTCTTGGATAGACAAAGCAGCAGCCCATTGACCAACATCCACAGATTGTGGTAAATCTTTACCTTCAACCAATGAAGCAACAAACCCAGCAGCAAAGGCATCACCAGCACCATTAGTGTCAACAACTTTTTCTTTAGCCAATTCTTTGACTGGATATTGTTGAACGTCAAATGAATCCTTAGTGGCATCATAAGTGACAGTAATAGTTGGTTCTAAACCTTGAGTGAAAATAACAGTTCTTGGAATTTGTTTATTTTCTTTAGGTAATTTAGCAACTTCTTTAGCAATTTCAACAACATCAGTAGTTTTCAAATCATGACTTTCAGCGTAAGCAGCAGCTTCACTTTCGTTGGCAATGACGTAATCAACGTATGGTAAAACTTCATCCAATTGTTGTTTGAAGAATTGGGCAATGAAAGGAGCAGAAAAGTTCAAAACTAATGGTTTGTTGGTTTTACTAGCATGTTCACCTAATAATTTGATAGCTGGTGGAGAAACAGTTAAATGGAATCCACCAATATAGTAAAATCCAGCTTTTTCAACAATTTCCCAATTTTCTGGTTTTTGTAAATGATCAGGAGTGAAATGATTAGCAGCGGCCAAATCAGTGACTAAAGATCTATCATGATTATGAATCAATGCAGCACATTTACCAGTAGCAATATCGTCTTGAATTTGATATTTTGTAGTTAAACCATACTCTTCATTAGCTTGATTCAATCTTTCAGCATAAATATCTTTACCAACTGATCCGAAATAAACGACTGAATTTGGTGGTAAAATATATTGGGCACCTCTAGCAGTGTTTTGAGCAGCACCACCAGCAACCAAAACTAAATCATCACGTTTAATCAATTCTTCGAAAATTGGCATATGTTTTGGATCAGCTAAGATGGCATCATTGTCTTTTAAATCATATTTTTGTAAATAATCTTTTTCAACTTTAGCTTGTAAATCCAATAATGGGTTACCTAAGCAAACTAATTTATAAGATGACATAATTGATGTAGTAAAGTTACGTTTGAAGTAATGAGAAACAAAAGTTTTCAATATTTGTTGTTGTTGAAGTAGTAGTAAACGATTCATTTTTTAGTCTAGTTTAAATTGGTTGAATGAAAATTTTTTTTGTTGGTTTCTCAGAGTTCCATACAATACTGTGGAGTCGTCGTATAACTTGTCTTGGTAATGCGTGTGCGATTGACCAGATTATGATTATTTTCTTAGATATCATTCAAGATCTGAATGTAGGCACGTGCATCACTTGATGGGAATTAATAAAACTATTAAGTACATATCTCACAACTGATAGTAATTCTAGTAAGTGGTAAAAGAAGTTGAAAGATAATTGAGGACTGGTAAAGAACCTCGATAAATATTATTTGAGCTCTTATATTCTGGTTGTTTTCGTTAGTCCAACTTTTTGCAACTGTTCTAGTCCCATAATGACAATAGATCTAGATATTTGATATTCAATGCCATGTTTTCAGTTATTGAAAATAAAAAACACCAAAAGAAGTATCATTGAATTAAAATTAAATATTCAATCTTCATTATGTTTTATAACTTCGTCACTCCACACTCAGATAAACGTGGGATAATCTCCCCAAATATATACAGAAAACTCGTAAATAGTAAAAAAGTTTAATTCAAAGGGTTACCCCAATCACTTGGGAGAATACCAAGAAATAAAAACGACTTTATCAACTTTACTACAACTAAGTTTTATAATCTATAAATAGTGTCTAGAACGACACTCTTCAAATGAAAATAATACACTTTCTTACCCACGATAAGATAAACCACAATTCACTATGGAGAGGCTGAATAAATTTATTGACATCTTTTCAAATTCAAACCCACACACCACCCCGTTAGATTTCCTGAGTTATAGATATATCAACACACCATTAGATCCATTACCAATTGACACTAAAACAGTTCAACCACCGCAATTCATACCCACAATAAATGAAGCAATTGTTCATTTAAAATTATTAAGGGCTTTCCAAGTCATGAAAAATAAAGTATTAATTGATTATGAAACAGATGAAGAAGAATATTGTGAGAAACGTTGGCAAAGTTTTATAACTTTAGCTGTTAGAAGATTCATTTTATTTGTTTCGGCAATACGTGTAAATGCTCCTGGTGGTCAACTGGGTCCTGGAACAGAATCACAAATATTCAATAATGCTAACATAAAACAAGATTCTTTTGTAAAGTTTATGAATGATTTAATGCCACCATTAGATGTAATTATGGTATGGCATTCATTTTTATTGAATCCAAAAACTTTCTATGATACTTGTTTAAGAAATAATGTTTTGAGGTTTGCTAATTTCCCCTTACCTTTATATAAATTAAATCAATTCATTGATAATTATACTTTTGAATTTAATGTTAACCCCACCCCACAGGAAAATTATTTAAATTTAATTAGATCATTTACTAATGATGAAAGCGATTATCAATATGACATCGCTACCAAATTTTCCTTATATAAACAAAAAGTGAGATTTTATTGTCCTGGGTGTAAAAAAGTATTAACTGATTGGGTAAGAATAAGTGATGAAAATCAAATGGGGTTAGCTGATAGAAATTTAAGTGTTAGAACATTAAGATCACGATCATTCGTGGTGGAAGAATTACCCCCATCAAAATGTCCTTGTATTAACATTTATATGATAACTCATGAATCACTTCGAATACTCCATTTGATTATTGATGCAAGAAGAAAATATCCTTTACTCCCTGGGACTTTCAAATATTTCTCCCTGGTTATTTGTAATCCAAAATATTCAGCACGATCACCAACAACTCTTAGTGAAGACATTTGTCTAGCAGTACAGAAAAGTTATCTGGCAACAAAGGATTTAACGACTATAATAAATGATATCCCTAAAGAATATGCCAATGAAACTACTCGAAGAAGGGTCATTTTAAGAAATTATCTCCAATTTAATTATATTAGTGCTACGGTGGAAAATGGAATCGAAGTTGGGGAAGATTTGGTTGGGTGTGTATTGAGACAAGAAAGGTTTCTTGAAAAGATTAACAAAATGGATTGGTTACATTCTCCATTAATTCATGAAAGTTTACTGGAGTCATTAATACGTTATAAAAGATTCTTTTTGATGTTGACAGCTGACCGGTATAGATTGAACATATTGGTCCCTACTTTAGACATTGATTTATTGTGGCATACTCATCAATTGTCAATGTATGGATATTTCCGTGATTGTCGAACATCACCTTGTCATTATGTTATTGATCATGATGATAAAATTGATGAGAATAGATTAGATGATGCGTTTGCACGTACTGCTAGACGATATCGACAATTATTCAAAGACAACTATTCTATTTGCTATTGCCAATATTGTACAAACTATAGAACCAAATACGCCAATAATGGGCTCCTAACCTTATTTCAGACGAAAAAGAAATTGGAAACTAAAGAAAATGCTATAAGAAACAATCCATTGTTTGACGGAGAGAAACAAGGTGGTGTGACTCACATTAGTATTCACAATTCAATTCAAATGCCAACAAAGAAGGCAACAAAGAGACGTCAGAAAAACCCCGTGCCTTGGGAGAATAATATGATAGATGGTGGTCATTATGTGGTTGTACCTTATGCTCCTATAACGACTGACCATTGTCAATTCTATGGCACAGGGTTATGTAACTCTGTGAATGCTCAATGTGTTAGTGATTCAGGTAAATGTTGTTCGTTTGCTAGTTGTACATCATTTGGAGGTTCAGCTTGTGTAACTGATAGCGGTCTGGCTTGTGGAGGAGATGGTGGAGACGGGGGTGGTTGTGGTGGTGATTAGTAAAATCCCATTGCATGTATCAGCAAGGTATGCTTTGTTTTTGCAAACACAATGTACGAGATCAATTTTAGACAGCCAGACCAAATTTCCAAGTAGATATTGAGGGATATGGAAAACAGGAATCAGAAGCATTAGCAATCAGTCCAGAATATAAGTTCTATCTGAAAAGTACATTCTCGACCGGTTTGATGTATACTCTGGTTGTTCTTTGAATACCACCAGGCTCTTTTTTTTGCAGCAGGGAACAACCTACAAATTTCGTTCCTGTTAAGTCGACCAAGAAATTTGAGAGAACAACACGAATTCCATTTTTCTCTCGCACGACAATTTCTCTTTTTTTCCCCCTCTTTCCGTGCTGTCAATTTCGTTTAACCAACCCTTAGATGCTTTTTTTGGACCCTTAATAAGGCTACCGCACATATAAAAAGGACAGAATAGAATAACGCTGATCACTATTGATTGTTATGTATCATATGTAAATCTGTTTCATTCACGTGATTATAATTGAGAAATAGAAATAGTTGGTAGTAGTAGTTGACAAGGCGTAATTGGGGTGGACACAGAATCAATTCTTTAATATACGGAATGTAAGTCACTGTAATTGTGTTGGAACGCGTCAAAGAAAAAAGAAATCTAATTTTTCAAACTAAAATTCCATTTTTCAATTTTCTCAAACCCAAAGCTTCAACCTCCAACCAACCAACATATAGATAAGTTGAAACAAATTCAACTTTAAAAAATTATATGAAACAATAATAATAAAGTGGAGAGAGAAATAAAAAGAAAGCAGGTATTAACGTGTATATCCTTGAAGCCACATTTAAAGTTTAAAAAAAGGAGTAGAAATCAGTAACAATTCATAATAGAAATGGTTATTTGTAGTTTGTCGTCGTCGTCGTCGTCTAAATTCTCTTTCCCAAATTGAACACAACAACAACAACAACCAACTGCTTGTGTGGTGATAGAGAGAAAATTTTATTGTACTGTTTAAGGAAGAAATCTCTAACCAATATGCAGGATTCACTAAGATTTCAATTGTATGTGAGTGTAGAGTTGGCAACACAAATTAAAGATTTGACCAGATTCACACGACTCTGAGATTTTTGGTGAAAACTTCTAATAATATTTTATATGAGAGAGAGTTGTCTACTTGTTACTTATAAACTCAAAACAAACAAACGAACTAATTTGTTAATCAAAATTTTTCTTTCATATTATTTTCCTTTCTACTTCTATTTTCTGTTCCATTTATCTCTTTTTCCCTTTTCTTCTTTCTTCTTTCTTCTTTCCTCCTCCTCTTCTTCTTTTATAATAGATTTGGTTTCATTTGGTTTCATTTAAAATTCAATTTCAATATCAATAATTCTTTTCTTTGTTGTTGTTGTATATTGTTCTTCCCCCAAAACATTAGTTTTTTAAGGAAAAATATCACCAATTCAAAAAATATAACCAATCTTAGATTTATAAGTATTAGGATATTTAAGAAACCTGTTTCAATCCAACTTACCTAACACCCCAACCAGTTCCAATATTCATTTAATTTTTGATTGATTGAATATTAACAAGTAGAGATACACACCCAGATCAACACCCTCATAGTATATCTTTTATTTTTTCTTTCTTCGTTTAAAAGAAAATAACAGCACATTAAATAATAATGACAGATACTCCAAACTCCCCACTGAAGAGTACGACAAAGTCTGCCAGCTCATCCACTAAAGTTATTGATTCTTTACATTCCAAAATAGATGAATTAACTGATGAATTAACTGCGTTAAAGCAATCACACCAAGAGTTGACGAAAAAACATTCCATTACAGCTAAGAAAAATGATTCCTTTGTTGATCAATTAGCTAATGCCAAACATGAAAATGATATGTTATCGGCGTTATTAAAAAGAAAAGAACGTCGTATTTTGGATTTAGAAGACCAATTTAATGAGTTAACTAGTCAAAATGAAAGTTTGGTGCTTAGCAATAAGAATATGAAAATTAGATGTGAAAATTTACAATCCAACTCTAATGCCAATATTGCTGAATTTGAAAGATTGAAAATCAGTTATGACGCGTTGATTGCTTCTCAAATGGAATATAAGAATCATTATCAACAAGAATTAAACAGTTTACAAACTGCTTTTGATAACTATAAATTGGAAAACACTAGACGATTTGAGGAATTACAAACTTCTATTGTCAGTAATGATAAAGATATTGACACTTTATTGGATTCTTTAACCAACAAACGTAAGGCTATGGACAATATTTATGTCAATAAAAATAACAAAGTATTACAATTGTTGGGAAATTTAGCTCATTTGGCCAAATTACATGGACAAGATACTAAATCTCAAGTTGAACAAAATGTAAGTGTTATAGAGCAATTATTGGCTAAGCATCCTGATTTGCAAGAAAAGATATTGGAAAAGGAAAAAATTGAAGTTGATTTAGCTGAGATTATAGCTCATAGCAATGATGTGTTAGCAAATAGTTCATTCGACGAGGACACAACTTTAATCAATTCTCCAGATTTGGAAAATAACCAAAATTTCAATACTACTCACAGCACTTCTGGTTCGGCTACTCCTAACAGCAACAGTCATTCTTTACAATCGAAAAAGAGAAAGAACTATAAACGTAATTCCTTGATTTTGAAAGAACTGCCACCAATCATACTGGAAAATGTTCCAAGTTCTTTACCAAAGAAGCCTCAGGTTAATAATAATCTTATCAACATACCTAAAGCTAGATCCAAGTTTAATACCCCACCAACAACGCCCAGACAAACAACACCTAGACAATTTACAAACCACAATAACGACTTTGAAGTAACACATCAATGGAATGGCAACAATAACATCAATAACCATCGTCGTAACAACAGTGTTGATTCTAGATCAGATAACGGTCAACATCGTCGTAACAATAGCTACGATTCCAGATCAGATCATGGCCAACACCGTCGTCAACCAAGTCAGCAAAATAATAACTACAACAACAACAACAATAATAATAATAACAATAACAGTAATAATGGTTTTGTTAAACGAAGTGGTTCTGTTAGAAATGTTAACAATTATAACAACAATAATGGGAATGCTAACAATAATGGTAACAACCATGGGAATAAATCTAAAAGAAGATCGACCTATAATAACAACAACAACAACAATGGCAAAAGAAATTTGCAACTTTTTGATAATAACTTTGCATTAAATGTATAGTATAGAGGTTTATATTTTTAGAGCATATTACACGTTAGTTTTTTATTAAAAAAATGGATAACTATGAAGGAATGAACTATATATTGTAGGCAAGTATTGAACCATCTTCATATCCTGCTAATAAAAGAGGCAGTACAAGATTTCTTTTTGATTTCAAAAGTGCCGAATATTTGGATTTACCAGTAGGAGATTGTAATGTCTCTTGGTTTGACTCATTTAAAATAGTCATGAAGGTTATTTTTTTTGTTAATTTTGATTTTTCTTGTTCAGTGTTGCCTAATTTTGGTAAACTTTGATTAATTGATATATCACCATATTGAATATATCCATTCCAATACCCAAAAATTAATCGATCATTCTTGAAGTTAACAATTGCTTGAATTCCTGAATGATCCATTTTCATTATTTCAATGGGATCACTATGAATAATCACTTTATTAGTTGTTGATCCAGATACTAACACTGAATCTAGATTCAGTAGACAAATCACTGGATTAGGGGCATGAGTTGAATTATGATATTGAAGAATAAATTTCGCTGATTGATTAATAAGGGTTTTATCATTAATTTTTCCCGTAGTTGATAATATTCTTGCCCGTGGTAAGACTAATTGTAACCCTACAATATCACCACTTTCAAAGCCCACATAAATGATATAGTCAGAATCGTTCTCACCGGTGGTGGTGTTGGTGGTGATGATTTTCATTTGCATTATTATACCAAAATCATTACGACTGGTTCCAGAAGATCCAATTTCTTCTATTATTTCACCTTTATTGACTAATTTATAAACATCAAAATCGAATATTAATCTTGTAATTTGCCAATCTTTATCGATTTTATAAACATCCAAATTATTAGAATTGATACTTGCAGGAGTAATTAATAAATCATTTATAACACAAATATTACTAAAATTCAATGCATTGCAAGGTATTTCCAAAATACAGCTATACGATTCATCCCATATCTTAATGGTGTTATCTCGAGAATGGGTTAATAAATGGTTATGAATTGTTGATATCGTAAGTATGGTATCAGTATGAGCTTGCCATGATTTTTTAGGTCGACGGATTGTTAAATCCCAATTGATTATTAACCCAGAAGAATCTGCCGTGAAAAGATTGAAAGGAGTTCTTGGATCTTGATAGATATATGTTACTGATGATTTATGTGACCGTAGAGTGAATTTTGTAGACAACATAATGTAATATTCGATGTTTAAGAGTTAAACGCGTCAAAAAACTATAGAAGTAATAAACATAAAGTCTTTTTTCTGCGATGGGTGTGTACGTGGTTGTTGGAGGCATCGAGAAGTAAGAGAAAAAAAAAAACCGTTCAAATTGGACCAAAAAAAAAAATAACAACCATCCACCAACTAACCTTAATAACGGAAACTCACTAGAAAACTAACCCTTATAGACCACATGGCAGTTCTGAGAGATCATTATTTCAAATTGGGCTCTGATTTACCCAAAGAACGTTTGAATGCAGCCACTCTGTTAATTTCAGAATTAGTTGCTGCAGATAATGAAGAAGAATGGTCATATGCGTTGAATAGATTACTTAAAGGGATTTTAACTACTAGACAATCAGCAAAATTTGGTTTTAGTATGGCATTAACTGAAGTTGTCAATGAATTAATTAATCGGGAAACTTTAACTGTTGGGAAATATTTAGATTTACTTGTTGAAACTACAAAATTAACCAGTTCAATGAAAGGTAAAGAACAACGAGCAGTTTTATTTGGTAGGTTATTTGGTTTACAAGTACTAATTAATTCTCAAATTATTATTTTGAAAAGTGAACCAGAAGATATGTTACAATTTGTTGAAATATTAATGGAATTGAGTAATTTTAAAAATTGGATTAGAGAAACTGGAATTTTCACCTTGATACAATTTATAAAATTATTAGATAATAGTAATGTTGAATATAGTAAGAAAATTTATATCAAGATATTGAATATGGTTAATAATTTGGGATTGAATTTGTCAACTGAAGGTTTAGCAATTTATTTATCAATTCCTCAAAGTGCCCAATTATCACAAAATGTAACTAATATGAAAGCAAATTGGAAAAATGGTGATCCATTCTATAAGGGAAATTTACCAATATTAGCCAAAGTTTTGAAAGATGTTGAGGTAATCAGTGATGAAGAAACAGGGGATGACCAAAAGAAGAAAAATCAACAAAAGAGTAGTTGGAATTCTCGGTTACCATTTGTGTGGGATTTAATCGTTGCCAAATTCAATCAAGTTGCTGATGATTCAAATGTTGAAGATGAAATGCAAGACCTGTTGGTCACTTCAAAGAAGAGAAAGAAAACCACATCACCAAAGCATAATAATAAACGTGCTAAAATAGAACCAGAATATATTTCATTGAAAGAATTCTGGAAAGTTGTTGTTGATGAAACTTTATTTTCAGAAAAATCATCTAATGAACGTAAATATTGGGGGTTTGAAATTTTTACTAAATTTGTCACATCTTTAGAGACAACCTCACTGGTTCAATATTTATTTACACCAAATTTTATGAGATGTTTAATCAATCAACATGCATCATCAACGAGAATGTTATACAAGATTGCTCAACAAACTTTAAAAACTCTTGTTAAAACCATTCGAGAAACCAAGCCTGAATTGGGTCCTATTGTTTTACTGTGTTTATTAGATGAATCTAAAGGTGGATGTTGGAATTTTGATTTAATTAGTAAATCTCATACCATTGATGAAATTTTACAAATAAAAACAAATGTTAATCAATATATCAATATTTTATTAGAGAATTTTACTATAAAATTACAAACTCAAACAACTTTGGATGATACTAGCAACAATAATAAAAATTCCAATGATAATATTTTAAAATGGTATTTGGATAAAATTGTTTCCTTAATTAAACATAATAACAATAATCAACACAAATTATCTGATACTGTTTTAGAATCTATTTTAACAAAATTACTTCAATATTCATTTTTCGACACCAATGATATTAAAATATCAAAATTTTTACAATCTATTTGTAAAGAAAAATTCAATTCAATATTATCAGAAATTATCACTTTAAAACTTTCCCATAGAAATTATAAAACTTGGTCAACATTTTGTTATAAAATCATTGACAAATTATCTCAAGATCCGGAAAACAAATGTCTTGTTGAATTTGATGATGAAATATCTATAGTTAAACAAGAAACTGAAGAATTATTATCCACCATCATTGAATTAAACACTAAATCTTCAGATAAATTGTATATTTTTGAATTAATGTTTTCAATGTGTTTGATCCAATTGTATATGGAAGATGAAGAGACTATCCAGGTGATTAATGAATTGAAATTAGTATTTGAAAATCAATTTACTACCGCCAACAAAGATGACAACGAAGAAGATGACAACAAAGTAGATGATAATTTAGTGTTGACTGAAATTGTATTGAGTTTTATTTCAAGAAAATCTACTTTATTTAAAAAATTGTCAGTTCTAGTTTGGGAAAACTTTTTATGTCAAGTTGATGAGATCAGGAAACTACGTGTCAATGAAGCATGCTTTAAACTATTATTTGATGTATTAGAAGCCAAAGAGAATAAACAAGGTCAAGAAAAACTTTTTGAAGGAGATGGGGAATTCCAAGAAGGTGATGGTGATGAAGAAGACGAGGAGGAGGGTGAAGAAGCCGAAGAAGCCGAAGATAACAACGAGAATGATAGCAGTAGTGATATTGATAGTGATAGTGACAATGACAGCGACAATGTCAGTGAGTCAGACAACAATGAAGATACTATCACTGAAATTGACAAACAAACTAATTTAAAACTAGCTCAAGCTTTAGGAATCCCCACCAAGGAATCAGGTGAAGTTAAATTTGATGAGTTAGATGACCTTTCTTCCGATGATGATTATGAATCTGATTCAATGGACGATGAACAAATGATGGCAATGGATGATCAATTATCGAAAATTTTCAAACAACGTCAAGACACAATAACTAATTTGGCCACTGGTAACAAACGTAAATTGGAAGTTTTAGAAGCTAAAGAAAATATGATTTTCTTCAAGAATCGAGTATTAGATTTATTAGAGACTTTTAATAAAGTCGCAGTAAATCTGCATTTTAATTTGGCATTCATTGAACCTTTGATTAATTTGATGAATTTGACATTAGATAAAAATTTGGGAGTTAAAGCTCATAAATTATTGAGAAATAAAATCTCCAAAACTAAAATTGACAGTGAAGAATTAAAGAAATATTATAATGATGATCCATCGGAATATTACCATCAATTAATCAATTTAATTGAGGAATTACAAACAAAGGCAAACACTACAAAACCATCTAATCAATCAGTTGTACAAAGTTATAATCAAAGTTGTATTATCATTGCCAAAAACTTGTTGAATTTAGATGAATCAAATATGCAAGCAATTGTTGAAATTTATTGCAACTCATTAAAACAATGGTGTTTACGATCTGAAAGCAAATTGCAACCTTCTTTGTTTTTCGATTTTATCAATTGGGTCAACAGTAAGAAGAGTAATGCTTCTCATAATCAAAATCAAAATCAAAATCAAAACCAAAAACATAAATCTTAGTTAAATATATAGACTTGTAGAAATAGTAATGTCCAATAGTAAATTAATAGTAAATTTAGATTGTTAATAGAAAGACGTGTGAAAGGAACCAAAAATTAAAAATAAAAATCAAGAGCTACCATGTTGACTTGAACTCTTTCAACCAATAAAAAACTTGGGTGTGTCTCAATGTTCAAAAAAGTAATCCGAACTTTTTCTTTCAACAAAGAATCAAAGAAGGAGAAAAAAAACTTCAATCCAATTGAAGATATTTCACATTTACACAACCCACAGTATTCATTATCTATTCACCAATAAATAACAACTAGTCATGTCTGCATACAAACAAGCTGGTGTATCATTAAACAAAGCTTTAGCAATTGCTGCTCAAACTTTAAGAAACTCTTTAAAACCAGAATTCAAAGCTGCTGCTGAAAAAAGAGGATTTGTTGAAGCCAAAGTTATAACTTTCAAAGATGGTAAACAAGGTGAACCAGTTGCATTGAAACCAACTGATAATTAAACAGTTTCCCACAGCCTCCTCCTTATAACTGAATTTTTATACGTTTCATTTAGGATCTTTCAAATCCAATGTTAATTAAGATAGAGAATTCATGGATATAGAATACAGTCATGACAAATGATACAATTAAATTGTCTTTAAGAATACGAATAAATATATATTTATAAATTTTTTTTGCTATTTCTAATCTAAATTAAAAAAAAATAAGAAGGTACATTTTCAAGTTATTTACATGAATGATATAAAGCGGGCCAAGGAGAAAGATATAAACTCAATTTAATCAGCGTGTTTTTCTTCAATATTGATTTCTGTAAGTAATTGTTGTTTCATATCCAGTGGCAATGATTCAATTAGATTCTTGGCTTTACTATATTTAATTTGTTCATTTTCGATTTCTTCTGCCTCTCGATTAATATGCTCTCGTTCATCTTCTTGAGTTTTATGACGATTCTCTTGTTGTAATTCCTCTTCTTCCTCTTGTCGATCCGCTGCTGCTTGTGAAGTTGCAGATTCATCTAACAATTTCGACAACTCTGAATCAGGATTACTAAATAATTCAACAAATTTCCCTGTTTCAACGACTTGGCCATGTTTACCTAGCACAACAACAAACTCCGATTTGGAAATTGTTGATAATCGATGGGCAATAGAAATTATTGTCATTGACCCTTCATTTGTCAAATTTTTCAATGTTTCATTTATCAAACTTTCAGATTTTGAATCGAGAGCAGAAGTTGCTTCATCCAAAATCAAAACTTTGGGTCTTTTAATCAATGCTCTAGCAATAGCTATACGTTGCTTTTGACCACCTGATAATGAAGCACCTCTGTTCCCAATTATGGTATCATATCCATCAGGGAAAGTAACAATAAAATCATGACAATTGGCTTGTTTGGAAACATCGATAATATCCTGCATTGTCAACTTGTTGATTTCAGAAGAAGTCAACCCATAAACAATATTTTCCAATATAGTCCCTGACAATAACACTGGTTCTTGTTGAACAATACCGACAATATAACGTCTCAAATCCCGCACTTGAATATCTTTTATATTTTTGCCACCAATTAAAATTTCACCCAGTTGAATATCATAAGCCCTGAGCAATAACGAAGCAACTGTTGACTTTCCTGCACCACTTGGCGCAACTATACACGTGCTAGTTCCTCCAACAATCTTGAAATTACAATGGTCAAATATTGTATGATTCGGGCGCGTTGGATAACTAAATGTGACATCATTAAACTGTATATCGTCCTTGACTGAAGTGGGTCTCCATGTAGTTACTTTTTCTCCTTGGATGGCAGGGACCTTGTTTTTGTAATCGATCAATGCAAAAAGTTTAACACCAGCACCGGCACCTTTCATTAATTCCAAATATGTAGTAGTTAAACTGTATAATGCTGAATTGAAGAATTCCAGATACATGGTGAATGCCACCACATCTCCAGCTGACATTGTACCTTTTGTCATCAAATAAACTCCCAAGGCCACACATGCCAAATAACCAGTGTGGTACAATGAATAAATAGATACTGAATAGTTTGATTGAGCAAATGCTTCTTGTTTTGCAACATCAACTACCCTTCTCAAACGCGTAGAATATTTTCTTAATTCCTTTTGCTCACCAGTAAATGCATTAATTAACTTTATAGAATTCAAAGTTTCTTCAGATACTTTGGTCAAACCAGCAGTGGCATTTTGTAAATTGGTCGATAATTTCCTGATTTTCTCACCATAGAATACTGAACCAATTGTTATTGGAGGTGAGATTAACAACATCATTCCAAATAGCATCGGGTTAATCAGATACATCATATATGAACTTAACAATCCAAACAATAAGTTCTTCAATCCATCAGGTAGATTAGATGTGATTGATCGACTTACAATGTATGCATCACTCGATAATCTACTGATCAAATCACCAACTTTGTGTTTATCATTATCAAAGAATTCTTGGTCATGACGCAATAAGTTTTTCATCACTCTAGCACGCAATCTGGCTACTAATCGCTCTCCCAATAATTTCAATACCCAAATTCTGGCCCAGAAACAAACGGCACTAACAGCCATAAACGGTATCATTACTGCAAATACAGTAGAAACTTTATATCCCCAGACAATTAAATCGCCATCTTCATCTTTTATGTTATTGTTAAATGAATCTAATACCGACCCCACTAATTTAACGGCTGTAGTTGGGTATAAAACCGCACATAATATAAATCCAATGGCTAACACAAACAATTTCCAATCTGGTTTTCCTAATTTGATAATTCTTCCAATGGTTCGAAGATTCTGTTTAAACGTTTTTTTGTTTTCTTGTTTTTGAAATTCTTCAAATCTTTCCTGTTTGATCTCTTTCTTTTTCAAATTAGTTGCATCGAGATGTGACTTGACTAAAACTTGAGAAGGGGGTAAATTAGACAGAGGTGTAGTGGCATACGTTCTGAATTGTGACAAGCATGCAGTTTTTAGTAGATATGATGAAGGTGTTGAATGTATTAAGTTGAGTCTTGTGCTTGTAAATGTAAGGTTTTGAAGATACTGTCGAGCAGGTAGTACCTTTATACTTTTCCTACTAGAAAGGAATAACAAATTCCTTACAGACGGTAATATTATCATTCAATGTATATTGATCTTTTTCCAGTAAATAGTGATTGGTGTGAAGTATTAAAGATTGATCAAAAACTCGGCATTGTAAAAAACTTTTTTTCTCTTTGGGTTATTTCACACACTCACTCAGTAAACAATTAACACAGTACGAATTCTAATCTGTCGGCGTCAAACGTCCGACCCGCCGCCGCCAAGGCGATACAAAGACAAAAGAGTCAACTCATCTTTAACAATAAGAACTTCCCTTTCTCCTTGAGCGCACCCGAGATTCAAGATCTTTAATCATCATTGTTTCTGACCCAACATAATTGTTACTTCTATTTGTGTTGAAACATCTACTTAACTGAATAACGTATTTTGTCTACTTCCCTAAACTAAAAACATCTTTAATGGCTTGCCAAACATTCAATTTGGGATCTGAATTTCTGTCAATGTGAATGCTTTGTCTTGGGCTAGCACTATTGGCACCACCACCTCCACCAAATATATCCAAAAATCCACTGGTGATCTTATCTTCTATAGGTTTTGGTTTTCTGGGATTTTCTGAAGCTTTTTTGAATGCCTGTTCTATTTCCTTTTCTTTATCCAACTTGAATTTATGTCCACTAACTGAAGGGCATTGAAGATTATAATTTCTTATTTCCTGATTTATCAAATTTATTTTTGTTTCAATATATTTCAAATCTGATTCATGTAATTGTTTTGACTTGCTCCACATTTCAACTAAATTCTCTCGAAATTGAGCTATATTTCTATTCAAATTCTGTTGACTTTCAATCCATGGAGGTAACACTTCTTGTTTATTCAACACTTGATTTATAAAATAATTTGAATCAGTACAATTCACTAAATGTTGCTTCTCCAACGGTTTACCCCGAACTTTTTGCATGTCATCAGTCTCAAATTTCCCCGTTGTTTGATCAATCTTGGCATTGATCTTATTACCAGCTAACATTTCTACAAAATCAACCGATGTAGAACTATGATTAAGAAGCATTGATGGGCCCAACAATCGTTCACGATACATTTCTCTAAACCCATCGTCATCGGTGTCCTTATTTTTACCTCCTTGTGGTTTGTTGACTTTATAATCCAATGATATATCTCTTGCCATGGCTAATTTCTCATTTTTTGTTGGATTTCTCTTTTTGTAGGCAAGACTTGCCGGATCATTGATAGGTTTGGGTTTAGAATCAACAATCATTCTTAGATTAGAATCATAAACAGATTCGGCTCCACTCCATGGAATAGAATTGTAGATATCTTTCGCATGTTTGTTGTGAGCAAGTATTGGTTCACTTCTTATATACGATGAAGCTTGTTTACTATTGGGTAGTGATGTTGACGGAGTGTCATATTTGGATAGTATTTGATTTAATGATTCATCGGTACGTTTCATAGTTTGGATTGTACTTGCAGATTGAGACGATATCTTTTCTTCTAATATTTGCTTCATTCTATCAACTATCGCTGAAGTTACTTCCTGTTCCAGTGCAGGTTCTGCATTCTGTGATTGCTTATTTGAATAATTTCGGGCATATACATGCCTCCATGGGTATAGGGAGAGCCTTCTTTTTAGTAGTGGTTGTAGCATTAAAAGAGGGTGAAAAGAAGGCAAGATAAAACTGATCTCGGGATTTACCAATCAAAAAAAAAAGCGAATTGCGAATTATTTCACCACAATATCAGCTTTTCTGACCCAACTTTCTATGCAAGCAATAACGAGATATACCTATACGACATAGTATTAATTACAATGCAACTTTAAGTCTTACAAATATATTATCAACTACAAGTAATAAGTCTAATTATGCAGTGGTAGCCAACCTCCGGTCAACCCTAATCTCGCCTGTTCTTCACCATACGCTCTACAAAACTCAATAGAGTAAGCAACAACACATTTCATTTGAACCAGATCACTGTTAAACTCGTTGCCATGTTTCTGATTTGTAATAAGATTTTTGATAACTGTTTTTAACCCATGGATATCCATAAGAATATTATCTTCATCAGCAGCTGATAGAGTCATAGTTAAAACGTCTCGCTCAATTCCATCAATAGTAGCCACTTCCCAATTGGAAATACCATTAGGGATCAAAACATTTGGGTCTCTTTTGCCACACTGTATTTCATGAGTTTTCCAACCAGGAACAGGGATATTAAACGATATGTATGATGATAAATAAGCTACCTGGAATGTTCCCATGTCGGTCTTTTGCAATACTACCATATTTGGGCGATACATAGCTTTCCCACAACCACATTTATCAATATGTGCTCTCAAGAACCCGACCCATAACTGTTTGTTGTTTATAATTGTTGGTATCAATTCTGTGCCTCCTCTGATTGGTCCCACTTTTTCCACTTCATCGTGCTTAGTATCTTGCTTGAATCTACAAGCACTATAATGAATAAACCCATCATCAGTAACTAAATTGCTAATGTCACATTTCAAAATTCTTAATTTATCCCATTGATATACAATATAAAGACTCTTATCTTCAGGGTCTCGTTCTGAAGGATCAACAAATGGTGTCCAATTTTTCTCAATGGAAGCTCGAGTCTGGTTGTGGATTTTCAATTCCGCCACTCTTGTGAACTTTACGTTATCAAACCTATCGTCGACAAACCCATCTGTATTTGATTTACCCAATTGGTACCTAAATGGCCATCCAACAAACATCGATCTATAAAATTCAAAATTTAATTCAACTGAACCATCTGTCTTTCCAGTAGTGGTGTGATTTGCAATTTGACGGTGATAAGAGTTGTAAATTACCATCGGCTCTTCCATGTCTAATTGATTTTTAACCAACATAATACGAGCATCCTCGGGACCATACCATCTTCCTTTTGTCAATTTGGGATTATAATAAAAGGGCATTGGTAAGAATCGTGGAAACTGCAATTTTTCTAATTTATATTCACCAGTGATGTCTTGCATCGATACAAGGAGGTCAGTATTTGTCAATTCTTGCCAATTAGTATCATATAATTGAGCATATAGTAACGAAATTTGAGGATCACCCTTTTTACCCTTCTGGGAGTATATAACCCTACTGATCATCAAATGAACTCCATAATCTTTCAACCATACTGAAGTTCCAGCAAACTTGTAAAAATGTTTATGATATGATCTCATTCGCAAATGAAGTGAAAGTTTATTTTGGAAAAATGGTGCTAGTTCTTTAAATGCTGGTTCTGTATCCAATTGATGCATTAGTCGTTTCACCATTATTTCAAACAGTTCCTTGATAATAATATTTTGTGAAATAGTTAATTGTGTTTCGGTCATTAAATCCAGACAGTTGTCGGAGTTTGAAAATGGATCAAATACCTGTATACTATGATTCACCAAAGTTTGATTCAACTGACTAAATGCTATTGATGATGAGTTGCCAATATATTGGACAAAGGGATTCGTTGTTTCGGTAGTATTCAATAGTTGCAGCAAAGCCGTCTGGTCTAATTGCAAGTTTTTCGGATAGAGAATAGTAGTACCATTGCCGCCGATATCTGTGTGTTGTTTCTCAATGGTGGTATACTTTCGAGTGGTATCATTATATGGATCCACATACTGGTATCGTATTGATGTGTCGAATGGATTATTTGATATGAAATAGAAGGGATATCCCAATACGAAAAGAAGAACCACCGCGCAGATGCCGAGTCTTCCAAATTGTGAGGATTTTATTGCCTTTACTGTCACGACATATTGCTTTATACTTGGTTTATAGTTACCCATGGTCTATAGCATATAATTAATGTAGCTGATACCAAGGCAAACTTTAATGAATAAATATAAAAAAAAGGACAATTGGAAGAAAGAAGTATAAAGTCCAAAGTATTTATCAAATACGCGAAAATGAGAACTTTCAAAAAAATTTCTTTAAGCCAAGGCTTGGCATCAATTTATATAAATATAAAAACTATTCACTTCTTGTTGTTTAGATGTGCTTACCAAAAGGTTTTTTTTGTGAGTTCATTTTATTCAAACAAGATAACAATGCACAATACAAGTGGGCAAATTAGGGCTGAGTTAGCTGCAAACAATAGACTACAAGTAAAGCAGAGTGTCATCGTTTATCAAAAATGAGTTTATGCTATCAGATTTGAGATTATGTACTGAGTAAAGCTCAGCAAATGAAACAAAGAGAATTCAGAAACATCGGGGAGTTTAACAATAAAATATACATAAAGATGCATACACTCACCCCACTGCCACCACTGTAGTTACCACATTTCTCAATTTTTATTTAAAGTTTAAACACCGTAATGTAATTGGTAGCAGTAGGCGCAGTCAAAACAGAAAAAATTTTTAGTGCATCCTTCGTAAACTCTTTTTAATTGTAACTTGCCCCATGTCTAAACTGATGAATGATCTGATGGAGATGCCAGTATCTGTTGTTTTATGGTCATACCTCTTTCATTCTGACAAGCTTAATCAAAAAAAAATTTTACGCTAAACAGTGTTATCTTCTTCGATTGTTTACCAAAATGAATTTTTTTATTATTGTTCTGGTACGAGACACAAAACACGTACTTCGCCAATACTTTCTATTCTTTTAAGCCAACAATGGCTTTTTCATTACTAAGTGTTATTAATGATATCTCTACACCGTCTCACGCGTAACGCCTGGCTAAGGATATCCGTGTTCTATCTCAGATAAAAGAGTAAATATATATCAAGTTGGGTCACAAGTATGACTGGCTAAATAAACACAGGCTAATGAGAACATTGTGTTGACGTGATCAATTTACATAAGCAAAAGCAATACGAAATGCCAGTAAATGATTTACCATAAAAGCGTACCAAGTATCAATATTTGACAATCTCGACAATATCATTTCTGCAATTAGACTAAATTATGAATACTTCACATTCTCTACAAGAATCAGTCCTTTTCTCTTTTTAATTATTGATTAATGTATCTATAACACGATATATCTATAGGAAAACAATGACACCTCCTAATTAGCATACTTAGATCTTGCTCTCAACTTTGGTCCGTTCAAGTAAAACAAAACTGGAATAGCAATCATAACAAGGGTGATGAAACCCAACACGGAACTACCCCAAGCAACTGGATATTCAGGGGTGGCCAAATTGTCAAACAAAGGAGCACCAAATAATGGGAACACTGAAGCAATGACTGATCTGAACAAATCATTTGATGCAAAAACTGAAGCAATATAGTGAGGCTTAAATGAAGCACCCATGAAATTGAATAATGTTTGGAAAATCAAAAATGCACCAGAAGCAGTAGTGGCAGCACCAAACAATGGACCCACCCAATGAGTGGTTCTATTTGCTGACCAACCGAAAATGAAAAGACCTGAAGTTAACAAGATACCACCGACAATGGCAATTGGAATAAATACTTCGGGGAAAACTTGTTCTTGACGCAAAATTGGTTTGGTGAATTTTTGTCTAATAACTGGAATATAAATAAAGGCAGCAATGACAATACCAATAACAATCGACATATATGTGGTACCCAATTCAACGAGGGTGAAATGTTTAACTCCAACGAAATAAATTGGGAAAACTTCGAAAAACAAGTAAAGAATACTGTACACCATGGCAATGTAAATGTTAATCAAAAGAACAACTGGTTCCATAACGGTGATTTCTAATGGTCTCCATAATGTATCAATGATCAATTCATGACTTGTCATTTTGCTATTTTCAATTTCTCCTTCACTTGTGATTCTGTCGTTACCGGTGATGGCTCTCAATCTTTTAGCCTTGCGATACAATAATGTTTTGCCAAAAGTTTCAGGTAAAGTGAAACACAACATAACAAATGAAAACCCAGAAATGATACACATGAACCAAAAAGTCCATCTCCAACTGGCTTTGACAGTTAAAATTGAACCAAAGAATGGACCAAAACTAGGACCACAGACGGCACCCAAACTCCAAGCGGCTAACCCAACTGGTAAATTCCAAAATTTAACCACATCAGCAACACTTGCACCACCAGTGGCCAAACAAGGACTAGCAAAGAATCCACCCAAGAATCTCAATATACATAAACCAGCAATATTATTAACCAAAGCAGTGGGAATTTGTAGTATGACAAATAAAAATAATGTTATGATATATATGGATGTACGACCAAATATAGCATTTTCTGACATCGGACTGAAAACCAATGGGCCAACACCATAACCAATAACAAATAATGTTAAAGGTAATGTAGCTACGACTCTTCCAATACCAAAATCATGCATTAATTCTTCAATACCAGGGGTATAAACTGCTGATCCCATATAAACTGAAGTTGTCAAAAATGAAATTTGGAAAATGAAAAATGCTTTTTGTAAAGTTGGCCAATTTTGAGGGTTTTCGGGATCATCATCACCATCCCAAGTGACAACTATTTTATCTCCATCAACATCATTATCATTATTGTTGTTGTTTCCGACTATTGTGTTATTGGAAGATGATGATTGACTTGAATTGGGTTCACCTTGATTATCTATTTCTTCTTTTTCAAAATTTATACTTGTATCATCAGCAAGAGTTGGTTTGTAATCGGCTAAATATTTCTCGGGGACAATATAATCTTTAGCTTCTTCTGGATGGGCAAAGTATTTATGTTTCGATAAATGATAGGTCACTCTACCAACAAAACTATCTCTCAAAAATCTGTAATGCATTATGAAGTTCTATGTAAGTATATGTATTGCTATTGGGGCAATATAAAATTATAATATGATTGTTAAGGAATAAAAAAAAGTAGAATTGTTGGAAACTGAAAAGGATATCCCATCCCTTAAATATGTTTCCAAAACATTGCTTGGTGTTTGAATTTTGCTATTAATAATCATAAGGATATTATTCATTTCGCGATAGAAATTTATAGAAAATAAGCGATGAAGAATGATATAATTTCCGAGTGCAAAATCTTAGGTTGTGTCATTCTCGGTATTTTTCCCAATTAGGATTTTACCGTTGTAATTAACTGGTAGCAACACCCATAATTGTTGTACAAAAACACAAAACAAAACCTTAAAAAGTAGCCACGGAAAAATGCCACGGCAAGCAAAAACGGCGATGGCGACGAGCTGTTGAGTAAACTATTTTGATTTATAAGATTGATGCGATTGGGAACAACTAAACGAGCTAAAACTCGGTAAATTTCCTAAAATGAAAATTGATGTAACAAAAATAGCAACTTTATTTACTAATCTTTCGCCAATAGTTACCAGTAGAGTTGTATAAGGAGTAAATCCGCTTTTTTTCTAGATGCTTTTTTTTCTTATATTTGGGATAGTGGGACAGGATTGCAAGGTTACTTGAAGGTTGTAAGAACTGTGGTTACAACACTATTAAACAACTTATTTCTTCAGTATATAAGTTTTATTGGGTTGTTTTTGTTGGTGTGATGAGTCATCATTATCACCGTATAAAAGATTACACGGGGATATATAAACACTTCACTTTGCTTACAAATTGGAAATATGGTTTTTTTGGCGCAACCTAAAGAATTGCGCAATTCTTACACGTTTAGGTATCTAATCTAATGTTTAAAGTATTTGATCGCCACTCAACTTATCTTTTTAATTCTAGATTAGTGTTCTTATATATAACTGGATTATACGGATATAAGTAAGTCTAAGATTCACGGCTGTGTGTATTATTTCCTTTTTGTTTTCCATGTTTATTTGTAATCATCGACGATTAGATAAGAATGAGTTACTTAAAGTGAAAGTGTGTCATTTGTAGCTCTAGTTTTCACGGAGTCCGTTTCTACAGATTTATGTTATCTTAACACCATGTTAATCATGTTTCCGTTTCTATTAAAAAAATGCAAAAAATATATATATAGCAATAATACAATTGTACAAAAGCGTTATTCATTCAACTTTGTTGATCTTGATAATGTTTAGCAAGCCGAGGATTCCGTAATTTACTTAAACTACTGCTCATTACCTTAAAAAAATCGTTATCGACACCAGCACTAGACTCTAACCCATTATAAAATTCTGTAGGCTTAGCAACTTCATACAACAAAGAACCCGCTGATTCATTCCGACCCTTATTATAAGAATCTATATTAGCTTGAGAATTGTGCGACGGAACAAGACTAAGTAGTGGAATAGTTTGTTCCACGGGAATCTCTGCAGAGTTTACTGATGCAGCTGACGTAGCTGACGCGGCTGATGAGGTACGCGATATCTTTGCCATTCCATGTATTGCTGTAGGTGGTAGTATGGGTGAAGGATAATCTGCAATATCTTCTTCTTCTTCTTCTTCAGTTTCTGTTTCTGTTTCATGATTCAGTGCCCTATCCTCGCTGTGCCCATTTATAATGCCGCCACGTTCACTATTAACACTTGATCGACGGGCAGAAGAATTGGATATGGTACTTGCGTCGGTGCCATGGATCTCCACGTTATTTTCATTGTGTATTTCAATCTGTGGGATAGAACTGTCAATTGGAATATTGTCGTCGATTCTAGTTGTAGGCTCAACCAATTCAGTAGGCGTAACAAGACTGGAGCTTCCAGAACCATTCAATTGTTGAATCAATAAATCTCTAACAAGAGTGTTACTAGTTGCAGCGGTAGAGTGGAAGCCATTAGTAGCAACATTAGGTCTAGTAGAAGTGGTATTTCTATCTTCACTGGGTTCGTCTATTCTCAATGGGGATAAACTTAATGATCGGCTGTTACTACTATTATCAGATAACCCTCTCCCATAACCAACAGAACCACGTCTACTTCCTGAATCTCGTTCTTCGTATGCTGGTGGAGGAATCGTGGCAGGTGGTGGTGGCACATCTGCATCAAAGGGAGGTGGGTTGACTGATGGTTTCCGAATTAAATGAATTGGTCGTTGCACTGGCAGCAGAAGTACTGGTGATGAGAACGTGTCCGGGTGTGGTAATGCTTGTGGTGAATTTATAGCAGTAATGGCGTTTTCTTTGGGCAGGTACAAATTAGCTTCTAAATGCATATCGGCTTCTCTTTCAACAGCTCCAGCGCTTTCAAGACCGGAAGAAATATGATGGAATTCTATTGGAGTCAGTGAACGACCGTTTTCATTTTCTGGTGGCACACTACTACTACGCGATTGACTGTTTCCATTACTGCCATTATTGTTGAAAATACCCAAGATTTGGTTGCCAACACTTCCATTACGAGGTCTTGCTGTATGTTCAACAGGTGTGACCCCAGGTGAGAGAGGTGGGAGCTCACCTTGATTGTGAACCAATGACATCCCCGGAATTAAGTCATCGTAAGCTGGTAATAATGTGTTGTTGTGTGAACACAAATGACTCAATACATGTAATGGAGAATCAATGCTGATTTCGTAATGTTTCCTCTTTTCTGGATTCTCTGGATCCTGTTTACTAATACGTAAACAAATTTTAATCCAATGGTGGGCTTGGATATTTTCATAGGATGTATCTGGATGAAGACGGCTATTGGTTCTTGCGTTTAATTCAGTGGGTACGAATAATTGAAATTCTAGTTCTTTCGGTAAAATATCATCATCGAAATCATTTAAACTATCAGTGGATGATTCATCCTCGGGGTTTTTAGATGAAAGTAACGATCTCCCCTTTTTGGCCTTATGTTCTAACAACAAGTATTTCTTGGCAGGTTCCATCCGGTGTACTTTCTTATTAGAACAATAATATTCCAAGTTTTCTGTCAAGTATACTCTGATTCTGTGTAAAGCTACTTTCCCCCAAAGTGGCACAAACCTGAACGCCAAAGGTAAATACAGATCCAACACAACAGATTTGGCTCCTATCACTATATCGTATCGAAGTTGATCTTCCCAATCTCTGGTAATAACAATAGATTCATTTTCTTCCAAACTTGTTTCAGCAAGGGTTCTTATTATATTTATTGGTAATCTGCCAGCTAAATTGGTTTTGAAAGCACCTGGTCGAGTAATATTCACTTCTAAATAATATGATGTGCTTCCGAATGTCGCATTGCATGACTCAGGGATTGATGCTGGCAATGGATGTTCAAAGTTGTAAATGTAATCACCAGGGGCAAAATGAATAATGTTTGAATGACCGTCACCAGGACCAGGAGAAGAAGTGGATGGCATCAAATCAGTGAATGAACTGGCTTTCCCTATTTCTGCCATTGAAGAAATAGAAGACGATTTCCCTCTTCGAATAAAACTTGGTGATAAATTACGAGTGAAGAAATTAGTTGCATTGTTACTTGATTGTTCGTCATGGTGTGATTTCCGGGTAGGAGAAAGATTAGCTGATGGACTGGTTGCCAGATGCCCCAATGGAGGTGGTGTACTTGACCTCACAGACGACAAGTCATCTTCAAAACTAGCATTAATACCACCCTGGTGAGTTGTTCCGTCTTTTTCAATGAAATAATCAGCGCCATTGTGGGGTAACTTGTCGTTGATATTTCCTTGCAAAAATGGCCAAGTGTGGGTGATAACTTCATTTATTTCGTTATATTGGTTCTTTTTGGGTGGTATACCTTCGGGCCAATCTGTTCTTTGAATTCCTTTGAATGTCAAACTTATTGACTTGATTTTAGTTGGTTTTAATACTTTAACAACTAAGGATCCTCGTAATATAGTTGGTGGTCTGGATAAATATACATGCTCTTCAAACCCTTGGACAAATAGATTCTGTTCTGACGGAACAATGTATACTGCCAATGATGAAGTTGATACAGTTGGTTTTTCAGGCAAAGTTGGAGTTAACACCGCTAATGACGAAGATGAAGATTTATTTAGATGGTTTTTAGAAGTGGGATTGGATGTGGTGGTTCCTTTGTCATTACTGGAATTAGTAGGTGTGCTATTATGATTTGAAAGTTGCTGCGGCGCGAATAATGGTGAATTAGGTATATTCATTAGACAGTTTGAGGGATTATCAGGTGTTGTGGTGTGTTTACTACTAATAAGTTGAAATCATAAAAAAATGTTGAATTAGTTCTTTCTTCCAACAAATGAATATATAGGAGAAGCTGGAAGGAAGGAAAGAATGAATATGAGAAAGGTATTGAAAACGTTTAAAAACAAAAAAGAAATTCTTAGAAAACTTTAATAAAAATTAAAAAAAAAAAAAAATTAGAATTTCAATAAAAACTTGATTGAAGTGGAGGAGGAGGAGGAGGATCTGTTCTATTTTTTAAGAAAAAATTCTTAATATTCCAATTAGATACGAATATAATTTGAATAGTGAGTAATAAATTTTAAACTATTAACAAAAAAAGAATTAAAATTTGAGTAAATGTGGATAATGTTGGAAAAATAGAGAAACATTATAATAGAAATATTACCTTATAGGGGTTATGATTATTATTATTATTATTATGGAGGATTTACTTACATCGGAAAAAAAAAGGAGAACAATACGACAATGTTAAAAGCAATTAGCACTGTTAGGTATTGCGACATTTATGTTTATCCTGGTCTGCTTATAGTCTCATGATTTATATAACAGTTTATAGTCTTGTGATGGGCTTTACAGAATGAATGAGATGAGCAGGTAGATGTTGAAATAAAATGCATGTAATTAATGTGTCTTTTCAAATATGCAAGAATATACCTCGGATAAGACATTCGGTATAATGGGCAATCTCCAGCGCAAATATTATAAGGTTTTGCATGATAAATGAGATGCGCTGGCGACATACCCACACGACTAATTGATATTATATGAGACGTAATTATAATATAGTGGGCCCCTTTCATTTTGAATCTACAACGTTGTAACTCACTCATGGTTGACTAGAGTTGTAGCAGTGCCGGCAGACTCAACTATAAAAGCTAACAACAAAGAGCACATTAAAGTCAAAGTCTTTTAAAATTGTACCACATTTACAATAAGCTGGTTGATGATACGACTTTTTTTTTGCCTTGTCGGAATTGTTTTATTTTTAAGCCAGTTTCTTCTTTGTCCTGTCCCGAGTGATCCACCACCATCACTACAAACCAACCTGATTTCTCCCAAGCTCCTTTGATCATCAATGACTTCTCCAGTATTTTGTAGATTCAACCCTGGAGCTGTGATGAACCTGAACGTGAGCTGATTTTATTTTCATCAGGAGCTATATTGTCGTTTCTTAATTCAGTAAACGTAACATAGTGAATCGTATACCCCACATTCCTTGATAAGAGTGACTTACCTTAACGATGACAACGAATGGGTTGTTGCGGTGTTTGCTTACAAGTGGAGGTTTCGTTTATTCATGACTTGGTTGTTCATCTGGTTGTCTTATATTGTAGACAGAAACTGTGTACGTGCGATTACCAAATAGTTGTAAACTATATCAAGCTTACTGTAAAAGCCTTCTCAGATGATCTATGGAACCATAATGAGCTGGAAGTGGCCTATTTACGTATGGGGCAAACATTTTGGATTGCTAGTTTGTACAAGATTATAAATTGCGCCCTACATATCGAACAATTTTTGTTGATATTGTCTGATTTAGATCTTGGTTCACAGTGAAGTGATGGAATCTGAACTTGATAGAAGTTACAGACCACCCAGTATTTTCCACAACTAGCTTGACTCTTGAAGTAATTCTATGGTGTATACATTACAAGGGTTGTAATGTACAACAACTATAATCCCCTTATCTCCTAAAGTAGCTGGTTGTTGGTTGTTGGTTGTTGTTTTTTTTTCTGCCACTCTTGCAAAAGTAACTCAATTTTTTCTTTTTCACTTTTGGCCCATCACAACAATAACACGATTTTTTTTTTCATTAACCACAACATCATTATCATTCACAAACCTTACACATAATGAGGTTCCTTTTGGTACCGGCAAGATGCCGTATATCAATTATTCCAAAATTGACATTTCCCAGAATACCATTTCACAAGAATTATTCACTTACACCTGAGACATCTCTCAACCGTAGAGTTGGTAAGGAAACAGTCAACCCTAGACTCAAAACCTTGGATAATTTTGATCCTGAGAAGCAACCAAATGAAACGTCAGCAGTTTATACAAGATTCGGTTGGTTTTATATTCCAACGGAGTTTTATTTAGATGGTAAAATTGGTGTTGAAATACAAAATTCGTTGGATGATAAAGGTGTTACTTTGGAAACTCCCAAGTCAGAAATTCAAAAATTAATTTTGGAATGGTGTAGACAACAACCTTATGAACCAAAGAAGAAGATAAAACAAAGAGTGAAAAGACGAACACCCGATGTGATATTGAATAAATTTTTCAGCAATGGTAAAAATGGATCTGTGGAAGAAGAAAAGCCTGAACCACTAGTAATAGAACAAAAGCGTAAACCATCTGATGAAACTTTAGCCCGTAGAATAGAAAGGGAAACGTATAGAGTGACACCTAGAAGTATATTTGCCAGATATGATGAAAATACTGGTAAATATGAAATTAAAGGACATGTATCTCAAAATGCTGCATTCCAATACTATTTATCAAAAGAATGGGATAATTATAAAGGTCAGTTCAAAACTAAAGTAGAAACAAGAGTTGCTTTAGGAGAATCATGGAAGAAGAAAACTCCAGAGGAGAAAGAAGCATTAAGATTAGAATTTTTGGAGATGTTGCAGAATGGACAAGATTTAGCTTCAGGGAAAATTATTCCATTGGAATCAAGATTAAGTACAGCAGTTTTCAATGATGGATTTAGACTTCGAGTTCGTTCTGATCATACTAAGAATCTTATGAAAATCAAACAGAGCTCCAATGAGTACTTAAAAAACTAGTCACTTTTATTGTTTACATTTTTTTTTCGGTTTTTTGAATTTGTTTTGTAGAAAACATAGGACTTTGTTATACATTCCTGTAAATATAAAGATATATATATGGTAGATCATACTCGTGTATAATAAAACCTGAACATTGCTCTATTTCATTATTCATTCATCCAGCTATCTAAATACACTAGATCCGATTCATCTTGAAGATCTTGAATAGTAGATTTATATTGAAAAACACTAAAATCTGATTGATTTTGTTGTAAATAATTAAAACAATCTTCAGAAACAACATTTTTCAAATCCTGATAATTATTTTGCAAAATAGTGTTACCTTTATCTATTATACTTTGCCAAGTAGCTTTAAAAATCCCACTATTTTCTTGATTCCCACCAACTTCTTCTATTCTATCGTCATAGATTAGCACATCACATAATGATCTAATATCATTAATACCCAACTCAACACTGGTGATATTACTATTGTTTATAAATTCAACAAGTTGATCCAAATTCACCCCTGGATGATGATTGTGATATGTTGTTTGAAGTGGATTTATATCTTCATTATCAGCTTCTTCATCCTTTATATACATGGTTTTCCCAACAATAAATCTCCAACACACTTCCAATAAAGTTTCTATAAATTCAGTATCTAATTCTGAATCAGTAAACCAAGGACCACCAGTAACATCAATACTAGGTTGTAAATTATACAACATATAAATTTTTCTTGTTGGATGTTTCACTGATTTAATACTTTTAATGTATCGATTATTTTCTAAATTTTTTAAACATTTTTGAACAATATGTTGATGTAAATTAGTTTTAGCTTTAATGGTTTTAGTCCAAATCCCTTCACGACCTGAAGCTTCAATATAAGAATAAATCATTGCTTCATCATCAGACATTGACGATACTTTTTTGGCTTCTTCTTCAGCAACAGTTTGAAATTTTAATTGATCTCCCATTTTACTAATTTTAACATATTTACCATTGACTAATTCTTGTAAATATTCCATTAATTCTGATCCCTTTTTAATATCAAATAGTGTTTGTAATTCATCTTGATCAAAAAGTTTGGAAGTTGGATACTCCCTCATCTTTGTATAAAGATGACGTGCTTTATCTGATACTAACATCTCACTCATGATTATTGGTTGAAAAAGTTGGGTATTCGAAGACGTGGTTGAACTTGTTAGATGTATTGGGTGTTTTATTTTTTTTAAAGATGATCTTCACGGAAATATTTTTTTTTTTTCAAAAATGGTTTGAAGAGACATCGTGAGGATTAATCTAAACAAACACGAAATACACCAAAAAGTTAAACATCTCACATTTTTAGGTGATTCGATGAATTAAACATGAATATTGAAGCAGAAGATGACGATGATTTATTGAATGAGTTAGACCATGAATTGAAAAATACACAAACAAGTAAAGTTAGTTTCAAAAAGAAATCTTTCAACAAGCCACAAAAAATCCAACGAAACAAACTACTGTTCAATATTGATGATGAAGAGGAGGATGAAGAGAAGGAGGGACATGATGGAGAGAAGAATAACATCAATGAGCTAAAACCTGTTCCAAGCAAAGGAGCATCGTTACTTCGATTCAACCCACGAACTAAATTTACAAAAGAAAAATCATCAGAAACAGAACAACCAGTTAAAAAACCAATCAATTTATCAAGATATCAAATTGACACCAAGACCACAACTACTACCGATAATGCTGATCAAGAAATTATACCATTTGAGTTGGATGAAGAGGATCCTGAAAATAATCCAGTAATCACCAATATAGATGATCTCAATGATGAAGATAATGAAGAGTTTGCTAAGCTAAAAACAAAACTAATTACCACCACCACCACATCACAAATTTTTAACCACTCTGAAGTCTTAACTTCTGTCAATAAAGATACACCAAAACGATATGTACCAATAGAAACCAATCGTGTTCCAGAATCCCTGAAATTATCAGTTCGACAATATACCAAGGCTTTAGTGAACGAATATAAAGATGACAAGAATTATGATGATGGGACAGAACGACAAAACCAAGAAGACCAAGATCTACTTTTGCATGATATCAATGATGGCGATATAGAATTGAATGATGAAGATATGGGGATATTAAATATTGGTAAACGTGCTAATTTTGACGACAATAAGTTTAATTTTGAAATACATAGTGATGATGACGATGAAAAAGAAGAAGGTGATGATAGACTACATAGTGAGAATGAGAGTAATGACAATGGTAATATAGATTTCAGGATACCAACTGTTGAAGAACAAATTATGAAAATCAACGGATTAATTAAACAACTTGAAGTGACAAAATCAGAAAAACAGAAACTAGTTCAAAATCTTAAGATTGAACGAGATGAATTAACCGAAACAAAACTGAAACTACTAGAGAAATTAAATAATTTGGTTATTTAGTATCAGAAATGTATATGATTTTAGTAGTTATACACAAAATGGTTTCTCTGTTTGAAGTGTTTTAAACACCTAATGATGATCTCATCACTTTTTATGCAGGGTAAACAGTTGTGTTCTTGTATTTAATTGGTCGGTCAACAATTAAAAAAAAAATTTCTTGGTTGGTTGGTTGGTAGTTTATATTGTTTACCGCGGTTAATGTTGAGTCATTACCCAATTAGGATGAAAAAATTTTTTACTGGCTTAGGCTTTCAATCCCCTTCCTCCCTCCTCCTCCCCAATAAAATTTTCCAACGGTATATAAATACAAACTTTATTTCCTCTACCCTTTGCTTTTCAATTCTACTTTATTTTCTTTCTCTTCTTTTTTATATCTTTAATTAAGTTTTATATATTACTTTTCATATTATGATGTCTTCCGTTAGAACTATTACAACAACTAGATTATTATCCACTACTCCAATCAAAGCAACTGCCTCTTCACAAACACCACGTCATTTGATCAATATAGCTCAATTAACCAATGATGAATTTTCTTCATTGATAAATAAAGCTTATCAATTTAAACAATTGGTCAAATCAGATAAACCATCAATTGAAAATCATCAAAAATTGTTAGGTAAATTAGTGGCTTTATTATTCACAAAAAGATCTACTAGAACTAGAATAAGTACTGAAGGAGCGGCATCATTTTTTGGAGCTCAGCCAATGTTTTTAGGTAAAGATGATATTCAATTAGGTGTTAATGAATCAATGTATGATACGACAAAAGTGATTAGTTCAATGACGTCGTGTATTTTTGCTCGTGTTAACAAACATCAAGATATTTTAGATTTATGTCAACATAGTTCTGTTCCTATTGTCAATTCATTATGTGATAAATATCATCCATTACAAGCCATTGCTGATTTATTAACCATAAAGGAACAATTTGGTGATAATTTAAAGGGGTTAAAATTAACATGGATTGGTGATGCTAATAATGTTATTAATGATTTATCGATTGCTTGTTTGAAATTAGGTATAAATGTATCTATTTCAATACCTAAAGATATTACATTTGATCAAGATGTAGTTGAAATGGCTGAAAAATTAGCTAAGGAACAAAATTTGACATTTGAAATTGTTAATGATCCAATAATTGCTTTAAATAATGCTAATATTGTTGTCACTGATACTTGGATTTCTATGGGTGAAGAAGAACAAAAATTGGCTAAATTGAAACAATTTCAAGGTTATCAAATTACTCAAGAAATGTGTAAATTGGGTAAAGTCAATTCAAATTGGAAATTTATGCATTGTTTACCAAGACACCAAGAAGAAGTTGCTGATGATGTGTTTTATAGTGATAATTCAGTGGTTTTTGAAGAAGCTGAAAATAGATTATATGCTGCTATGGCTGTGATTGATGGATTTGTCATTAATAAAGGTGATCTCTTGAAATAAGGTGGAAACCTCAAGGTAATCTTTATATAGATTTATGTAACTAATTAAAAAAAAATAATTGTGAATAGTAGTATAAGAGTGTTTCCTTGTATGCGCTAAACTGTAGCGTCAAGTCAAGTGGGTTTCTGAGTGTGGTGGTTGGTGGTACTGGAATGCGCTGGTATCCGCTAACATAAACAAAATTGGGTCAAATACCGCTTAACCACTTTCCCGAAAAGTTTAACTTTGTACACGACGACTAATAATAATTATTGATTTCTCCACAGTTGAAAAAGAATTAACACCAACCACCACAGTTTAACTTGAGAAGTGATAATTTCATATAAATTTGATTCAATTTCTCCATATTCCTTGTCAATTTTTATTCATTTATTTCATCTATTGATCAACTCCCAAAAAAGATGTCAACACCAATTACTGTTATTGTTTCTGGTGCCACAGGATTTATTGCTCAACATGTTGTTAAACAGTTATTAGCTAAAAACTATCAAGTCATTGGTACAGTTAGATCAACAGCCAAAGGTGATCATTTATTAAAATTATTCAACAATCCAAAAAACTTATCTTATGAAATTGTTGAAGATGTTGGAACTAAAGGTGCCTTTGATAAAGTATTACAAAAACATGGAGAAGCAAAAGTGTTCTTACATTTAGCTTCACCATTCCATTTTAATGTGACTGATGTTGAAAAAGAATTGTTATTGCCTGCTGTTGATGGTACTAAAAATGTATTACAAGCAATTTATAATTTTGGTAACAATATTGAAAAAGTGGTTATCACTTCATCTTATGCTGCCATTAGTACCGCTTCTAAAGAAGCTGATAAAAATGCAATTATTACAGAAAAGGATTGGAATGAAATCAGTTGGCAAGATGCTTTACTTAATCCAGTTAATGGATATCGTGGATCCAAAAAATTTGCTGAAAAAGCTGCTTGGGATTTTATAAAATCTAATGATAATGTTAAATTTTCATTGTCGACAATTAATCCATCATTTGTATTTGGTCCACAATCATTTGGTTCAGAAATTAAACAAAGTTTAAACACTTCTAGTGAAATCATTAATTCTATTTTGAAATTGAAACCAAATGATTCAATTCCTGCGTCAAAAGGAGGTTGGGTTGATGTAAGAGATGTTGCCAAAGCTCATATCATTGCCTTTGAAAATGAGGATGCCAAAAATCAAAGAATATTGTTGAATTCAGGTAGATTTACATCTCAATCACTTGTTGATATCATTAATGATAAATTCCCCGATTTGAAAGGGAAAATACCAGTTGGTGAACCAGGTTCAGATAAATCTGTTATTGCTGAAAGTTTGGCTACTATTGATGATACCAAATCTCGTGAATTATTAGGATTTGAATATTATAACCTTGAACAATCAGTTTATGATACTGTTGAACAAATTGTTAATGCTCATAAGTTGTAAGAGAATGGGTCAAGCTAGGAATTGGGAAAATAAAATAATACAATTGTATGTAGTAAACGCATTTGTATAAAAATTTTGTATCAAATTTTTACCAACAGAATTGCAGCCAAAAAATGCACAAAATGTAAACAATAAAAGATCAAGATATCATTGTAGAATTGTGATAATAGAAAGAAGAAGGATATATTGACGTATTTTGGTTTCCAGAAATACACAATTGTAAACAAATAATGACAGTCATTGTTGTAATTAAAAATGTCAACATATGTTTATTAACTGGAGAAAACAAATGTACAATTTTATTTGTTTCTAAACACTAATGAAACTTAGTTTGGCGACGTATATAGTCCTGAATTGAGGACATGCTTGCCAGCTAAATGTTGGATAAATTAATAAGAATTGGTTAGGCATTGAAAATGCAAAAAAGTAATTTAGCAAATTCATAACCAATTTAGAATAAAAAAGAACTAAAGCACAAACTAAGGCGGATGATTTCTTCGCCAATGAATCTATTTCTCAAATTCAATATACGAACTCTCAATCACATCTGGGAAGTGTTTACAATTTGAATCTTTATCGTCTGATAAATATTAAACTTTGTCAACAACAACACCAACAAGTGATAGCAATATTCCTTGAAGAAATTGCAATCGATAGTAAAACCGATAGTGAAGAGATTAGAAAAGTAACAAATCTAACTGAACTCTTTTTTTGGATTGTATTCCAAAAATAGATTATCGTTATCTCATCTCGTATTTAATTGTTCAACAAAACTAAACAAACAAACAAACAAGCAAACAAAGAAAAACGGCCAGCTAAGAAAAAATTTTTCTTTCATTGTGAAAGACGTAAATAATTTGTGATGAGAGATGTCTATTTAGATCTAAATCTGTATTGTGAAGAGGTTAGTGTATTGCATTTACATAGCTTGCATTATATTGTATTTATGTTCACATGAGTTGGTGGTGGAAGTAACAACAATTGCCGTTGCGGAAAATTGACACTGCTACCAAAGAATTTTTTTTTCCGAATATTCCTTTTACTTGATCTACAACTATCATAAGTTCTTCGCTTTTTGTTCTAGTAACAACATGCCAACGATCTGTCATGATATTTAGTCAAATGGTCAAGAAGAAGTTGGTACTACAATCACAGAACACAGATTTATATAGATGTTAAGGAAACTTCATTATGATAATCTAAATTCAACATTTTCTAAATTAAGCTCCCACGAGGGCAATCGCAACAATACTGCAGAACGCCGCTGAGACGACCATTCAAATCGTTTGTGTTTGATGCAGAAGTTGCAGACTAATTTAATAATGCATCTGATTTATCTCAATATTCCACAAAACTGGAGGTCTCGAAATATAGTTGCAAGAATCTATTCTATCCACCACCAAGAAGATTGATAAACAGAAAAGATGTGCTATGTTTGCCAAAGAAATATTGAATCAGTAGTGGAATACTATTCCACCAAATGTTTACAAATTGCGATCAACATCTGAATATTGTGTTTGTCGCAAATACTATTTCATCGGATTTGTTATTGTCATTGTTGTTTTCATCCTTTCTTTCTTTTTTAAGCTTCCGGGATTAATATGTATATGTGTCTTCTTTGAAAACATCACTTGATTAGTACTGAATTGGGAAAGTTCAAACACTGCATATACTTGTTGGAAAAAAACAATTGAAATTGTTGTTGTTCATTGTTCATAAGATGATTGTTTGAGTTTTTGTGTGGTTCAAATTGCAATTTTTTTTTAGATCATGCGTAAATGATAATGTGAAAGATAGTGTAGTTTGTGTTTGTTTAGACTTTGTACTAATTAACTATCAATCGCCACAACAACAGCAGCAACAACCTGTTAAATTTTAGTTCAATAGAGTTTTGAAAGGAGATGCTGCATGAAGATTAAAGATTAGATAAAGAGAGTGTGTGTGTGTGGCAGTGCGACCAATACAAGTGTTCAAAATTGTGTTGAATAAATAAATACCACAATATCCCAAATATGACGTTTTCTTCTTAATAAGTATAATGGACTATTGTTATTGCTTTTTTGACAATAATATTCATTCATCTGACAAACGTTGGGTATCTTTATCTTCAACAAAAGAGAAATCTCATTGCTTACTTAAATATGTATATATATTTATATCTCCTGGTAATCCGTATTATCATCTCTGTTTGTAGTTTTATTATTTTATTTCTTTCAACACCTATTACCTCTCAAAATCCAACTTTATACCTTTCACTTATACTTGACTGGGAACAACATGACCAAATCATATATGCCATTATTCAGGTCTCCTAGACAATTCAAAAAGATTTATTTCATTTTAATTCCTTTGATTCTTGCAGTGATAATACTACATGTTTTCTTTGATGGATTTAATAAGATATCGGAATATCTGCCAACATTTATCAGTAATAGAATCCTTAATCATCAAGACCAACAACAAAAAAGTGAAAAATCATCAGATGTTATATCATCATATTTCCCTTCATTGGCCATTTATCCGAAAAATTTCGATAATAGAGTAGAATTTGTCAATGAACCGAAAAATTCTAAATGGATTCAATATTTTGGTGATTCGAAAACTGTATTGTCAAATTATATCACTAATCAAACTTATACCAATCATTCAATTGGTTTGTATTCTTCATCTACCGTTAAACTCCCTGCTAGTCTGTGTAAAGATATATTATATGAACGTTCATTTGAAATCACCAAATATCGTACTTTACATGATGATTTATATAAATTGGCAACCACCTTATTATATCAATTAGAAAATGATCCAGCATTTCAAGATTTATCACCATTTTTCAATGATAGATTACCTCATATTATTATGAGAGGTGAATTACATAAACATATTTATAAATTTGCTGGTACTTCAGTATGGTTAGAACAACATGGAGTTCATTTAATGCTTAGTCGAGTCATATATTCACAACAAGGTAAAAAAAATGAGCCTCAACTTTCTTTGTTGTATGCTCAAGTTTATGATGAAAATTGGAATGAATTAAATGATATTGAATTGATTGTCCCCGTGATTAATCCAAACGGTGAACGAGTTTATGATTCAGTTAAATATCCTCAATTTGTTGCTATACCATTTTATCATAATTCAGAATATATTAAAAGTCGATGGTATGGACCAGAAGATACAAGATTGATATTAACGAAGAATAAATTTGGTGATGATGAGCCAGTGATTATTTTCAATTCATATCATCGTCAAATTAAAGATATGAGTACTGAAGATGATAATAATGTTCATACTAAATTTGAATTTTATCGATCAATGTTTGTTGGTTGGTTATTTCAATATCAATTAGGGAAATTAAATACTGATGGGATTCAAGATTCAAAATTCAATAATGTAACATTTAATAAAGTTAAAGAATTAAGAATTGAAGGTAAAGAACGAACTTCAGTTGAAAAAAATTGGACTCCATTTATTGATCCTGATGAAAGAAATCAAATAAGTTATTATGGAAATCACAATCTTGGTGATAATTATGTTTATATTGTTTATCAATGGAATCATTTGAAAATTTTGAAATGTGAATTGGATAATTTCATTGATAGTTCTCATTCGACATGTACAATGTTTTTCAAAGATGTTGAAACAACTCAAGAAGTTGGTCCAGTACGTGGTGGTACAGAATTATGGCCCATAAAAATTGATAACAACAACAACAACAACAACCTCAACGAAAATGACTTGTCTACTAAACAGGAACCACAACAACAAAGACAATTATGGATTGGATTTTTACGTGCTCATGTAAAAGATTGTGGTTGTGGTGGATCAATGTATAGACCCAATTTCTTAATCTTGGAGAAATTGAATTCAAAATTCAAATTAACCTATTTATCAGGGTCAATTAATTTCAATGTTTCGGTTTATGGATGGGCAAATTATGATGTTGTTTGTGCTGGTCATGAAGCTAATGCTTTGATTCCCAATGGTATTTCAATGTTTGATCAAGATGATGATTATTTGACTTTGAGTATGAGTGTTGCTGATCAAGATAATACTTTGGTTCATATTCATGGTGTGAAAAAATTGATTTATCTGTTGGATCATGATTGGAATGGTATTTTGAAAGAAAATAAACAGATTGAATGTGTGGTTAATAATGCTAATGATTTTTGTAAAGCTTATGCAGATGAACATTATAAATTAGGTGATTCTGAAGCAGCTATAAAAGAAGTAAAGCAAAAGGCTAAAGAAGAAGCTGAAAAAGCAAAAGCTGAAAAAGAGAAGGCCGAGAAAGAGAAGGCCGAAAAGGAAAAAGCCGAAAAGGAGAAGGAGGAGAAGGAGAAGGAGGAAAAGGAAGAGAAGGAGAAAGCTGAGAAGGAAAAGGAAGAGAAAGAAAAGGCGGAAAAGGAATTGGCTGAAAAAGAACTAGCTGAACAAAAAGATGAAGATGCCAAAGATGAAGATAAAAACGAAGATAAAGATAAAAACGAAGACGAAGACGACAAAGAAAAGAATGATGAATCTGGTCTAACTGAGAAATCTGAAGTAGAGGAAAATGGTGAGAATACCAATGAAGGTGGTGAAGGTAATGATGAAGAGGAAGACGATGACGATATAGATGTGTAAAATATGAGTTTTAATTTGAAATAGACAACCCCCTTTTTTATGATTTGTGTCTAAACATCATACGATTCTTTGATATTGTAGATTGATTTGATTATTACAGATCGCCAATTCTATCCTTATTTTAAATAATCTGTGTCTTGTATAATTCAAGTTAATCTTGGGGTTCGCCCCGCCCCGCCCTGCCCCCCCCCCCCCCTTCTTCCACTTTTTTTTTTTCTTTATGGGAAAGGA
>OBUW01000240.1_pt1 | contig 38376 bp, 20 predicted proteins | sample 1475761 | NCBI WGS metagenome assembly OBUW01 (sample SAMEA2579908, study PRJEB22360) | human gut metagenome | biome: human gut; feature: human-associated habitat; material: faeces | place: Denmark | collected 2008/2010
ATTCCTCAAGCTGGTTCCCTGTCATTGCAACACCGGCCAAGTGTTTGATCAAACTATTTGTTAAACAAATGCGGACTCATTGGTAGCTTATTCTTCGCCTGTTCTGTTTGGATTACAGTTTCATCACAAGTAGATAGACTCTAGCGCTGTAACAGTTTACTAAAGGTATCATCAGAGGGAAACACAAAGATGATCAACAGCATGCATATCAGTTTTACTGCTCAAATGTGGTCATGGTTTATTTGCTCATTTGACTGGTGGTGGTTACAGTTGGTTTTCCGATATATCCATCCATCCCTTAATATTTCTTTTATCTCTTTTCTAAGCAAAGCACATTGTTCAAACAACTTCAAGGATAGTAGCAAACTAAGCAAAGAGAAAAAAAGAGAAAATCAAATTCACTTCTTGTAAATCTCTATGCTAATTCTCATCTTAAACAAATGAAATAAAAACAAAACAGTTTTCCGAAGAAGGGATTGCTATTTGGTCTACGGTGAGCAACCAAAAACTAGTTTCAAATAATTTGCTCATTTGACAAGTCCGCAATAGAAATGTGATGATTGAACGACTTAACGACTCACAACTACGGCGACGCCTGCCCTCGTCAAAATTTTTTCAGTGTAGCATCGTTTTTGAGTAGAAATATAAGAGGGTTCTAAACTAAAAAATGGGTTAGATTACACGACACAAAAACCAAAAATAACCTAAAAGTTTACCACCATTCCATATTTTGTATGGAAAATACACATGTATACGCGATATGCAGCTATTGTTGTTTATCATTTTTCTTAGTTATGTTTTGAAACTCAAACTACGGAATGTCTTGGGTCTACTCGAAACATAATAACACGTATACAACACACAAACATTAAACTCAAACGATAAATCAGTTTTGGGGAATCTAATAGCAGTTTATTATTTTTATTTTTTTTTAATTTATTTCTGGGTTCAATATATATAAAAACCATTCAACGTCTGTGCACTTTCTTTTTTTTAGTTTTTATTATCGAGTTTTCTTATCTTATTCATAATTTATATATACCCCCATCATTAATCGTGTTTACTTTTTGCACTGATTGTTAAACTATTTCTCGATAATCTTGTATTTAAAGCACATTTCACAATCACCTAACTATAAAACGTCGTCACCACAACTATCCAACCAAAGTAAGACCATCTCCATCCAATGTTTGTCAATAATACAAGATATTTACTACAGTCATCGTCTACCGCTTCACCATCAGCAATACCCAGTAAAGATTCAAGCCATGGTATATTTTCCATAAGTCAAGAGTACACCGGGTTGGTAATATTTTTTGCATTGTGTTGTTTATTTGTTCTATTGGCAATATTCTACTTCCAAGAGAATAGTAATAATCCATTAATGCTATCGACCACGTACCAAGAATTAAAACAGGAGTACAATTCCAACCATAATAACGATAACGAAAGTAATGATAACCACAGATGATTTAAGAATTCGGTTTGAGGAACCAGAAAGGAAAATAACACAGGAAAACTATTAAATGATACCCAATATTTCGTCCCAGTAATAAAGGTTGAGCATATATAATGGCTAAATATTATGCGTATGCTACTGGACGATTAAACTTCCATTTACACATGCACATACCAACAGCTGTTTGTGATCATATAGTTGATTTTTCAAAATTATATGTATGTTTTTGTTTAACGGAATATAAAATATACGTCTATAAATGTGAGACTTTTCAATTTCAAATTGTAAACAAACGTACAAAGCTCGAGGCCAATGGAATCTGGTTAAACGCCTGAGGAACCACGATATTGCATACCCATCGCACATGAATATACCTAGGATCTGATTCTAATCACAAGATCACAAACTTGTAACTAATTGGATTTAAGGTAGACGAAAAGTAAAGTTTTTTAAAAAAAGTGGGGTGGTATGAGATGAGATAGGGGTAAAGGATATAGTCAATCAACAACTACAGATCACTCATGAAATCTTTTTCTTTTGCCTTTGCGTGTGGATATGTGTATGTAAGTTCATGTGTGTGTTGATTCGTGGTCTCAAAAAGTGTGGTGCACTTCATATAAGACATGAATACATCAATACCGATAAACAGCTTGGATAAATAGAGGCGAAGTAAATTAATTAGGTTTCTCAGTTGTAGTTACTCAATACAAACGAAATAACAAAGAAACAGATTTATATTTGCATATGTAAAACCTATATGTGTAAATGTATTGTTTCTTCTAATCTTCTCTATTGTGCTTTCCTTTCTGCACTTTTTTTTTTGTCTCTGGTAGAACCCAACTTGATCATCGTCAAGACTTTATCAACAATAACAATCGATTCAATGATTTTGTATCGTATACGCAAATATACTTAACATTTTAGTCTCAATTTAGTGTTAGACTTTTTTATTAGTCCTTCTCACAAGCTTTTTACTTTATTGTTCCTTCAATCCAGGCGGTCCAATAATGCAAAGTTTGAAACGGACTTCTTGTTTCATCCCCTCCTCCGCTCTTTCATTAAGGTCTAGAACAGTTTATGTCTGTGACGCACAAGCTTTGTTATTGTCCCATGTTTAACAAACTGCAAAAAAAAATGGACCCTGCAACAATAGTATGTAAAACTATCCATAACTTTATTGAATAATAAACTATGTTGGGAGTATTCTGGCACAACAAATACTTACTTTTAGGTTACTAACATTATTTTTCTTCAGCTAACTAATTATCTAGTTTATATCTATATCCATTATTGTTGAAATCACTATCGTCAGGTAAATAACAACTACAGAGTTGTCACAGTATCCAAAAAAAACTTTGTACCTATCAATACATTTTAAGCAATAGGTCATTTATTGCTGTAATCAAGTGTTACCAGTATCTCTAGTTAATGTTGAGTTTATACCTAAAACATGAACTATATCAACTTTAAATGCCCCTAATCACGTGATACAGCACATGGGAATTTGCTGATCTTGCTTCCTTGCACGTACACGGCACATGTACACGACTTTTTTTTCTAAATAATTTTTTTTTTTGTTGTTGTTGTTATTAAACAATTATTATTTTCATATATATACTTGCTTAGTTTACTTGCTTCTTACACCCTTTGCATATTTTTTTTTTTTTCCTTTTTTTGCCAACTTGATCAAATTCGATGCTACATCCTAATAATTCAGTAGTCGATATGTCTAGCACTGGAAACATGAATGAAAATACAGATGCTCCACCGAAACAGCAGACGAAAAAGAAAATATCAAAACAGAATTCAACCAAAACCGATTTTTTTGCTGCACGATTGGCTAGTGCGGTTGACGATATAGAAAGCAGTGATAGTGATGAAACGTTTATATATGAGAATAATGATACTGAACTAGATGATAATGCTAGTAATATTAACAATAACAACAATAACAGCACCAACAACATTATCAATTTAGATAATGCTAGTGTTAACGGAAGTATGATTGCTTCATCCAATGCAATGGTAACTGGTCCTCCCGGAACATCGATAGCGTTAGGATCGGGCCTTCGATCGCCATCCATACTAGAGGGGGAACAGCTTCAATATTTTCATGACCCAGTGAGGCAACAACAGTTCAAACTTCCTTCTACCAAGGCTCCGTCAATTTCCAACTCCATCAACAGTTCAAATAATATAGATTCAATACTTAAACGACCTGTACATCTACGTGAGGCATCAACGTATTCAGTGAATGATAATGATCACCGAAATCTTGTGCTACCAAACTCAACTGAAAGGTTTACTGCTTCACCTTCGAACAATATTGGTAATGAAAATATACCTCAATACCAGAAAACTAGTAGTGTTGCCCATTCAATCAATGAAGGATACAATGATGATACATTTTCATATAATGAAGTTGAGGATAATTTAATTGATGAAGATTCTACGGACGATGGGGATTTGACAAAAAATACCATTACTAATAACAACAATCCACCAACCACGTCGAGCCAACAGCAACCACAACCGCAACCACAGCCGCAACCACAGCAACCACAACTACATACTCTGTCTCCTCTAAATCAGATACAAGCAGCGACATCAGCAACACCTTCTGTGTCCACTAAAAACGCGTCTAAAAGAAATTACAAAACCTCATCCACTTCCTCAAAATTAAGATCAACTACATCAAAACTTTTCGATAAAAAAGGGTCACAACCAAGAAGATACAGTACCATTCCTGATGATATTGACATTGAAGATTTCGATGATGAGCTTATATACTATGACAACACAGCTAGGTTCCCAGCGAACGAATCAACTTCATTACTAAATCAAAACCAAAGAATCCCCCATTATAGATCACTTAATTTGAATTTCCCTCAGGTGAAGCGCCAAAGCAAGCGTTATTTGTCAACTGGCCAACCTTTAGAGAGTTCTGATCGTGGCTCTAACAAAGATGGTACTGATAATGGAAACAACAGTGATCACAATATTAATTCTCCTTTGACTGCTAATAATAATAATAATAACGTCAATCACAACGATCATGGTGATAACAAAAAGAGTAATACCAACAACAACAACATTGCTAATAATAGAGCATTTCCATTTCCTTATCAAGATCAACAACATCATTATTACTACGACTACGATGATTTTGACCAAGAATCACAAATCAATGGACCCAATTTTGATTTGCCAGACCTCCCTATAAACAGATCAGCTTCACGGAATTTTAACAACAACAATAACCCCAAAAGATTTGGCGACAGTCATTTTTTTCTACCAAGAAAGACAGATCAGTATAGTCAAAGAACAAGCTTTCTAAAGTCATGCATTTATACCTTTGTTTGTATATTAATTGTGCTTACCATAGGGTTTGTGTTGGGGTTTGTTTTGGCCACAACAAAAGATTTAACTGATGTAGGTATCACATCCATTGAGAACCCCATTGTTAGTAAAGATGAGTTAGTTTTCAATGTTGTTATTGAAGCATTTAATCCAGGGTGGTTTTCCGTTGACATCAATGAAGTAGAGTTGGATTTATTTGCAAGAAGTGGCTATCTACCTGATACAGATAATCTGAAAATATCTAACATGGGAGGGTCACAAAAAGTAGAGACGGTTAAATTAGGAACGATTTTGAATTTTGAATCGGTTCTCAATTTCAAAGGTGGGTTTCTCTCTCGAGAACCGACAATTCAAAAGGGAGGAATCCGATTATTATATCCTGGCAAAAATGTTACTGCCGAGGCTAAATTGGTTGTAAATATGGCTGATATTAAAATAGCTGCTTCCAATAGCATTGCTAAAGAAAGCACTACTAGTAATGACACCAACGATAATGACAACTCCAAGAAGTGGGAAATCATATCAAGCAATCCATTTGATTTGATTATAACTGGAGTATTGAAGTATGATTTACCATTTTCAAGAACCTCAAGATCAGTCGTGGTTAGAAAAACTGGGTATATTGATCCTACCTTATTCGTAATACCACAAGGAGAGAATAATATTTCAATTTAGTTCAAGGGCCCCCTTTTTTTATTTTTTTTTTTTCATTTTGGGATTTTTCATTATAAATAGAATATATACGTATATATGCTGGGCTATCGTTTATTATTTATGACTTTTTTAAAAATGATATTACAAAACTAATAATATTAATAGAAATAGCAAATTTTATTTTATATTCGACTATTTAACTTTGGTGTAATACTAATTCGTGTAGCGATTTATAGTTAGGTAGTTTGCGGAACTTTAAGTTTATATGGTTAGTTTTCGGTTCAAACGATGTACCTTTTGGGTTCAGATTGTTTTTAAAAGGGTTTAATTCCATTAATTTCTTGATATTAGTAGGTGGGTGGATTTCAAATATCAATAGCATTTTAATAATCATGACATACATTTGTTTAATCACCAAATTATAACCAGAACACATTCTTGAACCTGCACCAAAGGCAAAATGTTGATGACTATGAAGAGACTTGAATTGATGACCATGACCACTACTGCTTTTACTGTTGTTATTGATTATGAAATTCAAAAACTGAGATTTGATGCTATTTGATACTGGATCCAACCATCGATCAGGATCAAATTTATAGGGGTTAACAAAAATCTGGCAGTCATGATTTGCAGAATAAGCATTCATAAATAAATGTGTCTCTTTAGGAATAACGAAATCTTTGTATCGGATCGCCTTCGTAGTCAAACGTGGTAAGCTTAATGGCAATACTGTAAAATGTCGTAATGTTTCCAACACTAACGCTTCAATATATTGACAATTCATTGGGTTTTGTTGATTAGTGGTCATCTGCCCCTGCAACAGCAGTACTTTTTCCCAGGCAAGTACTATATTACCACCAGAATTTTCAAGAATATCTTGTATCGCCCTATTTTGCAAGTGTTCGCCTATTTTAGGGTGTGATAGAATTCCAAATAGATAGTTTAAACTCAATGGAGTATTATCTAGTCCAGCACTAATTAATGTTAGACATATACTTTGGATTTCTTGCTCGTTTAAACAATTATTGTGAGAAGTACAATTGGTGTCACTACTATCATCATTATTATTCTGGGTATTCGTAGTCTTAGTTATTAAATCTCCCAATATACTATTTTTATATTGTGGCAAATCTTCAGCTAGCCCTTGTTGAAGTTGTTGATACAATTTATTCATATAGCTATTTCTTCTTTCACCACACATTCGGGCAATTTCCGAGTTGTTGAACCACCGAGGCATAATCCGCAACAAGGGGATTGAGTCTTGTAAATTTGAAATTGGTGATCTTAACCGAATGATTTTATTTTCAATATCAATTATTTCTTGACAGAACTGACTATGTTCTTTATAACAATCCAACTCGATCCCATACCCAATGAAAATTGCCGTTTGTAAAACAAATTTTTGGAAATACGGTAACAAATTAATGTCTTCAAATTCAATATCACGTTTCCATAGCTCACCAATCATGATATTTATTTGACGATTAATGGTATCCAGTTTCAATTCAATTTGTCGCTTATTCAAATATTGTGAGATGGTCTTCTTCTTTTTTTGAAATGTTAAACTCGCTGGAGTAGACCCAATAGTAAATCCTTGAATTGCCGATACCAAATCATGAAATGTATAGCTTAATGGCCGGGAATTGTTTTGGCAACTATGGTTAACCCATAATCCAACAACATCGTCAAAACTATTAACAACAACGACTCGTTTATTTCCAATCCGAATTTGAAAAATCGATTGGTTATATAATTTTGACCAAGTCAAATAGATTAGTGCGGGATTCTCAAGGATAAGATGCAAATGTCCAATAAATGGTAGTTCACCAGGAATTGGGAATATATTAGCAATTTCTTTAGGAGTAATGATATAATCTATGGCAATCCCAAATGTTATAATTAATAGTATCAAGAAACAAGTGATGGTGACTGGATAGTCATTCAAGTAATTTAGCAATATTAGCAAAGCCTCATCCCACCTTATGCTCAGAAGCATACTATTGTTGTGGTTTGTGTTACAATCTTCTGGAAAAATTGATCCAGTTTAATCTTTAGATATATTAGTGATTTCTCGAAACTATGGCATTTTTTGGGTGTGCCATTTTTTGTCAATTTTTTTGCAGCATAATCAAATAAACGAACCGCACGTAAGTATCAATCATATAGTATGTTAAACTGCCTTTTTTCGGGGGAGTTAGTGCTGCCATTAAAGTTTTTACATTAACACACCTACATATGTACAACTAAATAGATAAATTTTGCTTCACTTAAAACTCAGATCTGTATTGAGGTGCTTAAACCATTTCTTCTCTTTCTTTACCGATTATTTGATCTTTATAGAATTCTTGTTGTTGCTCTTTTCTGGCCAAATCATTCTCCTCTGCAATCAATTCATCAATGTCATAATCATAAGTGTTTGGATTATTATCAAGGTCCAATTTCTCTCTTTTTCTATGTCTCAATCCACTGCTATTACCACTAGCAGTACTTCCACTGTCAAGTTTGTTGAGTTTGATTTTAAGCGGTATGTCATCGGCCGTAACTTGAAGTCTTTCCTTTAATAAATGTGCTCTATCTTTTAAAGACTGGTGTTGTTGATTAGCTTGGTCGTCCAAATCTTGTATCTCATCCGGTGGAACATATCCGTAATATTGTTGTTGCTGTTGTTGTGGAGGTTTGCTTTCCTGTGATGACTTTTTCAGAGACTGGTGATGAGATCTATCGATTTCAATTTTTGTTAAACCCGATGCATAAGGTAATATTACCATCACAGCCACTAATATGACTGCTATAATCAAAATAGTGAAAAACATCAATAACGTATATCTATGGTTAATGAGTTGATGAGAAGTTGTTTTGAAAAGTGAAGAGTTAGTGGTAATTTTTTCTTTGATGTATTTGTTGATTTGATTTATCTCGGTCGTCATTTGAGGGAGAATTGGAGTCGGAATTAACAAAAATTAAATTCACGCGACAAAAGTCGGAAGTAAAGAAGAAGAAGAATACTATTTTGAATGAGTGGAAAAAAAATGGCTCGATTGGATAACCAAAAAAGAAAAAAAACAGAAAAACACTGTTACTATTCGATACTATTTTAAACTCAATCATAACACTGTACTAAACATACTTTCCCTCCTTATAACTGTATACTCTTAGAAATGTTCAAAAGATTTGCATTGAATTCAGCTAAATGCCTTAGCAAACCAGCTTGTACTCGACAACTTATATACCCTCAAACCAGATTCATCACCAAGACATTGCCAACTGTGGCGTCTGCTTTGAGACCAATAGGCTCAATTAGAGCTTATTCGCTCAGTACTGAAGGTGAAGCTATAGATGATAAAATTGATAAACTTACAGATAACGAGTATGCTAAAGTTTCCAACGAGTATTTAGAGAACTTGTCTGATCTGTTAGAGGAATTGAATGAAGACTTTGAACAAGTGGATTCCGAATTGAGTCAAGGGGTTTTAACTTTGACGTTGCCACCAAATGGTACTTATGTGATTAACAAACAACCGCCAAATAAACAAATTTGGTTGAGCTCTCCTATTAGTGGTCCTAAAAGATACGATTTAATTGGTGGTAAATGGGTCACATTACGTGATGGAAGTTCATTGACATCATTATTAGAGGAAGAAATATCAACAGCCATTGGTCAAGAGTTTAAATTTGAAACTGTTGAACAGTAGAAAGCGCAGGTTCGTTATAGAGCTTGTTTCTTTTGTCACGAATATTCATATATGTAAATAGTATGCAAACTTCTGATTTATTGTCTAATAGTCAAGCTCTCTAACTGATGGTATAGATTAAATAGAAATGAATAATGAATGAGGAAATTGATAATTTTCATCAAGCGCATCTGACAGCAGCTCGTCGTTGAGCGATAGAATCTAACAGCTTTGAAATAAGAAAACCATTAGCTAGTTAAAAACCAATAGTATCAAGCTGTTACTAACAAAACAAAACCGATGTATAAAAGTTGGCTATATTTCAGTATTTGGCAAAGCACATGTCACGTGAAGTGGAAAAAGGAAATTGGGGTTTACAACGAGGCTGAATCACCACCGTCATCATTCAATACAAAATGAAAAAGAAATGCTATGATTTGATTTCTTTTCGTTTCTGATTCTTAGTGATCTCTATATACTGGTTACTGATTCAGTGTCTCCTTATGCTTTAGAAAGAAACATCATTACAAAACTGGAAATCACAGATTATAATTTTGAAACCTGAAATTTGCTTAATGACGGATTTTTCTTGGTACTTATTATATAAACCCTCCTCCCTCCCCTCGACCTGAAAATTTCACCTCCGAATCTTTTTTTTTTGTTGGTCTTTGTATTACACCCCTCTCCTTTTTTTCATAAGTCAGTACTTCATAATTTTTAGCACAATTAACAAATAAACTCATATGAACCAATTATCTAATAGAGAACCACCCAAGTTGCCACCAGGCTGGAAGGCTCAGTGGGATGAAGAATATCAAACTTTCTTCTATATAAATGAGAGAACTGGAGAAACCCAATGGGAATTACCAACTGAAGATGCCACTGGAACTGCCACTCACTTTGAATCAAAAAATACCGTACCTTCACGTCCTCCTGTCAACCAAGGAAATAATGACAATGAACAAACAGACAGAGGTATTGGATCATTTGTTATGAATCAAGCAATTTCGAGTGCTACTGGTTCCAAGAACCATGGAAGTGGTGGTGGTGGTGTCCAATCATTCATCATGAACCAAGTTGTGTCTAGTGTTACTGGTTCCAATGAACACCACAATGGATCTGGATCTGGATCTGGTGCTGCTGGATTGGTTGGTAGCTTATTATCTGGTGGTAGTAGCCATAACAACAACAACAATCAACAAAATCAAAATCAATCTTCAGTGGGTTCTTTAGTTGGAAGTCTTTTGTCTGGAGGAAAAAGCCATGGTAATGGTGGCAATGGATCATACAATAACCAAGGAGGTTCATATAATGACCGTCCCCAACAACAATCTGGATTTTCTGGGGCCTCTGAGTTGATTGGTAATTTCTTGGGAGGAAAGAATGATCATAATAACCAAGGAGGTGGCTACAATTCAGGTCACAATAACAACTATGGCGGTGGAAATAATAATTACGGCGGTAGAAATGACAACTACGGCGGCAGAAATGACAACTACGGTGGCAGAAATGATAACTACGGTGGAAGAAATGACAATTATGGTGGAAGAAATGACAATTATGGTGGTGGATATAATAACAACAACCAAGGTGGATTTGGAACAGACAATAGTTTTGGATATGGGGGAAACAATAATAACCGTTATTAGTATTTAAGTAGATTTCTGTATAATTTAGGGTTAAATACACCTATCGGTGATAAATTTAGTATTCGTTTGTACGGGTAGAGGAATAGCTGTTGTTTTTTGGGGAACAGTTCACATAGAAAGAGATTGTTGATTTTAGCTCATTGTATTGGCTAAACCCCGAATAGTTTGCAGTTACCAGAAATCTACTTCATATTTACCAAAAGAAGTCAATTTCCAAGAATTTGACAAATTCGTGTTTTAGCGCATAAGACAACTTCCTAACCTAACTGGTTAGGAACTGTTTTATAATTTCAAAGTGAATATGTATTATAAATGTAAAAAAACAAAGCAAATTATATATATATCTATTAAACCATACGACAAATTATTCAATCTATTTAAAAGAAAGAAACAAAGTAATACCAAACAAATTTGGTAAAAAAAACAAAACAAAACAAATGAAAATGAAAAAAAAAAGCAAACAACAAGGTGATGAATCAATAGTTGCAACTATAACAGGGTTTATGTTATAACCACACTTTTTCTTCTTCTATTTTTAAATCTACCAGTTTTGCATTTGTTCAAACAATTCAACTCTGTGGTTGGAATTGCTCAAATTATCAACAACTGACTTTCTGACATCATCAACCATGTTACCATGAGCACAAGAAGCAAATGCAATAGGACCTGTCAGTTGTTTAATTTCTTCGCCAACAATTTGGTAGAAATCAGGTTTGGTTTCAATGAATTGAATGAATGATAAATTCTTTTTAACTTGAGCAACATAGTCATTACTTTCTTCGGTATCAGATTTCTTTTCTTGTTCATGTTCTTGTTGTTCTTCATCATCGGTTAAGTCTGTGGTGATTGGGTCAGCTAATCCAACATTAGGTTGGGTGACATATACAGTAGTGCTAATTGGTAAATCCTTCAACTTGAGTAATTCTTGATAGAACCATTCTAAGGAACGGTAATGACGAACAACCCAGTATAATTTAACATTACGTTTTTCACCGAGTCTCTTAGCAATATCAGTGGCTTCATAATAAATACCTGGGATACCGTTACCACCGGCAATGAAAACATCGTTTTCGAATCTATCGATTGCCATTCTGTTACCATATGGACCTTCAATGGAGACCTTAATTTGAGCAGTTTGAGCAGGTTGTTGAGCCAAGTATTGGTACAAGCCATGAGTCATACCACCTTTGACTTTAATGTAGAAAGTAATGGTGTTGGATTCGGTGACGGAATCAACAATAGTGAATGGATGTGATTGCCAGAAACAGGTTGGTCTCATGAAGTGAATGAATGCATGACAACCTGGGAATGGTTTCCACCAGCCTGGTCTCGATACAGTTACTTTGACAGTTTCATTAGCAATTAATTGCACAGTAGCAGATCTAAGTCCGAAAGTAGCTAATCTAGCAATTCTCACAACACGATCGAAAACCCAAACAGCAACAGCACCGTACATCCACATTTGATAACCTTGTTCAGTAGTATGAATCCAAGTACCAGCAATGGCAAACACTGCCAAAATAATATGAACACCAACGAAAACTTCGTAGTTTGTTCTTCTGAAATATGAGAAACCTTGGAAAACCATTATTGACATGGCCACCAAAGCAACATAACCCCATCTAACGTATGGTTTGGCATTTCTTGTGTAGTATTTGCCAATACCTTTACCGTTATAAGTCATACCGACCCCATGAGCAATACTCATCATAAATACAACACGACTGATCCATTTATGAATGTAGACAAAACGGGCATATGGCCAACCACTAACCCATTGCATAAAATTGTTTCTACCGGCAAACAAAACCAATGGTGGCATCAACCACATGGAAATTTGACCAGTTCTATCAGCAATTTTTCTTCCCAATTCATTGCTTTTTTGTGGCCAGATGTAGTTTGGTTTGACATGAACGTAATTGGTCAAATTCATAATCAAAGCCATGATAAACCAAGCGACAACCAAAATAGATTCTAATTTTGTTGGTAAAATAGCATGGAAAACCCCAAAAATGGATTTATGGTGGGCATGAGTTTTCTTGAACAATGCTGGTAAAGTGATGTATTTTCTGAACGCATTAGAAATTCCCCCTTTCAAGGATTTAACAAAGCCAGGGAAAAGGAAATAAGTCAAATTACAAATACCAGCAACAAACATAACGGCAAACCAATAGGAGAATAATGCAATACCGTACCATTGTGCGTAATTGTAATTGTACCATCTGGTAGCTACTGCATCCCAAGCAGCTTCAACTTTCTTCTTCTTCAACAACACTGGTTTGTAGTATAATTTTTTTTTCTTAAAATCAGGATCAGCAGTCACATTAACGTAACCAAATTCAGTGGCATTTTTCCAAGCAGCTAAGTAATCTTCTTCAGTAAGGTTGAATTTTTTACATGTTTTCAAAAATTCTTTTCTTGAGTCTTTGTGAGGCATCAATTCAATACATTCTGCCATAGTACCCAAAGCTTGTTGGTTTTTGACATTACAGAAACCAGCTTTATCAGTGGTTTCGTTGAATAAAACTGCAGTTTTACCAATTAAACCTTTACATGCTTGCACGGCAAATTTATTGTTGTGGTAAATTGTCAAGGTGTCGGTAGCTTGAGCTGAAGAAACCAACGTGATGGCAGCAAATAATAATGAATTGATAGCTACCATATTGTATCTATATTCTTTTTTTTTTTTTTTCCTTCTTTGTTCCCCTTAGTTTGAAATTCTTTTCTTTGTTCCCCTTAGTTTGAAATTCTTGTCAAGAAAATATTACAATCTATTATTCTATTTTTTACTTGGCAGAAGAAAGGATGGGAATGGCTGAAAAATTCTTCGGTAACTGGGAAGGAGGGCTTGTACTGAAGGGATTTTAAAATAATAATGATAAAAATAATAATAAAATTATTTTAACAAACTAAGACATGCAATTGAAATTGAGGGAAGGAGAAAATTGAAAGAGTATTTATAGTCAAGGGAGTTTTACCAATTGGGTTTTCTTCAATGGCCAATTTAAAAAAAGAAAGAAATTTTTTTTTTATTAAACTAAAAGGCAGAATGAAGGATACTACAGATTGAACTGATAAATAGAATAACAATTCAAAACTCACAAAGGGCAAAGAGAGCAAAAGAGAACAAAAGAAATATTTAGAGAACACAAAAACTAAAACAATTACTGCTGCTGCTGAAGGACTAAAAATTAATAAATCAACTCATCGGAAACTAATTAGACATTTTTTTTTGTCCCGGTTTTAATCCAATCACAAGCCTTTCTTTAACAACAATAATACATATTTGCAAGATTACTAATATTTTGTTGTGCCCAATACTTGTTGAAATATGTATTACGGGATAAATTAATTGATAGGCGTAATTCATTTACTTCTTTGTATTGCTTTTTCTCACTCTCCCACTCTCTACGAGTTGCTCTGTCTGTCTTAATTCCCCTGTCCAACAATCAAAAGCCTTGCTACAATACCACATGTGATGGTGATGGACACTAGGAAATATAGCAAAGTAAGTTTAATAATTGCCTTGTCAAAAGCGAAAGTGATATGAAAATACTAGCAATGCAATCCAGACTATCATTAGCAATCTGAATTAGCCGATGACGGCTGTCTGAAATAATAAAAAGAGAACTAAAACTAAGGAGTTTATGCATGTACTGGTTAATAGACGTTTGAATTATTAGTTTCACATTTTCTTTCTTTTCTTTTTGAGCTTTTTGTCTGTTTTGCATGGAAAAAATCAAAAAAACAAAAATTAATTTAGATAAAAATCGAAACTAAAAAAAAGAGAAAAGAGAAGAGATGAGTGTCTATTTAAAATTGACTAATGAGGTTTGAAATAGGCACAGTTTGGTGTTCCATATTATTCCTTATAGTATTCAGCAATTCCAAACAACATTAATAATATATAGTTGATCAAGATTTACAAGAGAAAGGGAGAGGAGGAACGGGGTTCAGTTGAAGATTTCAACGTAACAGAACTTTTTTTTCCCTTCTTTCTTTCTTCAGGAGTAAAAAAAAAAAAAAATAAAAAAAAAACCGCAAATTGATCTTATCTGATGAAATCAATGAACAATCAGGAGAGAGAATGTGTGTGCACACAGGCCCAAAAATTGTAGATCTTTAAAGTCCAAGAATTTTATTTCCAAAGCAAACTCTATTTCGTAGACTTTATACACATAGAGATCTGGTCTGATAAGGCAGTGCTACAGACTATTGAGCCTGTTTGTTTCATTTTTATCCGTATCAAATTTTAATGGACCAATTGCCAAGCTTCGTTATGCTTACCACAATAAATCAACTATGTAACTCTTGGTTATCAACTACAGAATGGCCTAATTAAAACAGCATGAACTAAAATAAACAAAACAAATTTAAACCCAACAAAATTAAGATTAATGCCACAATTGGAGATCATCATCCTAGTAATCCCTAAATTTAAGTTTTCTTTTTTTTTTACTAAAACGAGTATTCCACTTCTTGCTCTTGCTTTTTATCCGGTTTTTTTTCTTGAAATTTTCCGTTTGCTAATAGTAGGCTTGGCGTGTCAACACCTATCACCGGCATATTAGAATCCCATTGAATAATTATGTTCTGTGACCTAAATTAGATTGACGAAACAAAATAAGCTATAGGAAACCCGATCGCATATACTTTCATGGCAATCCCGGTTTTACAACTCGTATTATTTGTCGCCTATGCTAGACATTGTCGGCTGCTGCAATAATCATTTTAACCGTTTTGTTGACTAAACGATTGTTGGCTAGTCGGTGGTTTCCGGTAATTGATTGTTATAGTTGCATTATACACATGAAACGAATACCACACATTTGTGTTAACAATTTCAATTAATGAACCATTGCAAATTACAACCCAGGGCGACCTCAGCCAATAGTGGACAAGTTTGAAATAAATTCCGAGTACTAGACCATGCATACGGCACAATAATACTTTGTACGTTTTTTGGGGCCTTATGCCATTGTTCTAATTATCTAGTTGCCCAGCATTATGGTGTCTATTATAGAATTGTCCAATAAAACAAATATAGATTCATCTTTGTATTCTTTTCATACATTAGAAGGGGGGGTGTGTGCAACCAATCCGACTTTTTTTTTATTAAGCAACAGGACAAACCTTATGATCATATTACAAATGCAGCAGTGTCTGAATTGAAGCTTCTGATACAGACAAAAAATCCCCAGCTCATTTTTTAATTACAAATTGAACACATTAACAAAAAAAAAAAGCCAGCAAAGTCAGCCACAGAGAAGGAAATTTCAAAGAGGACTATGATTACAATTTGATTAATTCTTGGCGTGGTTTAACAATTACGGTGAAAATTGAAACCCTAAGTTTTAACCATCTTGGTGCTCTAAAACTAAATAGACTTGACATAGACACCCAAAAATACTAAAAACTGGAATCAAAAAAAAAGGAATCAAAATCTAGAACAATTCACTACTAGTTCAGGTTCAGCCAACCAATTAGATCTTTCGAATTAATTGTTCACGATGAATTTGAATTACCGACTGGCGCATAATCTATCATTACACAAAATTTCATAGTAGTGTACTCGATTTCAGAACTTTTTTCTTCCAATTTGAATGATTTTGTAGCATTTTGATAGTAGTACATCTGAATCAAGTACTTTATCGATTGAGTTGATAGAGTTATAATTCTTATCGACACAGGATAGCTTGGCAAATAGATTACTTGGTTATTGTCTTTCCATGCAGCTAATCGTAAAGTAAAGTAATAGAATATTTTGTAATAATTGATAAAGAAAATATTGGATCTTTTTGTCTACTAAATTCACACAAAATTTCAGCTGTATAAAGGCGGAAGTTTAACCATCATTTTTGTCCCTTTACTGTGTTTATTGCCACTGTGAATATGATTACCATTTTTTTTAGATAGCAAAGCTAAATGCTATGTTTACTTTTATTGGAGAGTCATAATTTTTAGTTGCAAGTTCTAAAACCTTGTCTAACAAAATATGAAAAGAGTTGCAACGCATACCTGTTTCTGTTGTAACGTATTTAAACTGACTAGTACAGTGCCATATCAATTACTCCAAACAACTATACAGCCCAATATTTAGCGATCCAAAAATGATCCATATCTTTCTCTATTGTGAATCATAAATTACAGTTACTATTTGTTTTGTTGTTTCTATTTACAGGAATCCATTCCACCTAAAAATCATTAACTAACCACACTGGCTTTCATTTCCATATTCCCAATAGGTGCCGCTGCCAACTCACCATCGGAATAATGGGCTTTGAAGAACGAATAATGCAAAACCACATCATCAATATTTCTCATTGCTGGATCTTTAGCAAAATCAGGATCAATAAAGAAGAACACAGGCATATCTACTTCTTCCCCAGCACTCAATCGTTGTTCTTCAAAGCAAAAACATTGAATCTTATTGAAATATCCAGCGACATTATCTGGTGAAATAGAATACGTTGCCATACCGATAATGTCTTCTTTACTCATATTCTTGGCTCGATAGAATGCTAAAGCAGTTTCACCAGGTACAACATAAACCTCACGTTGTAAAGGGGTAAATTTCCATGGTAATATTCCCGATGACTGACAAGTAAACTGTATACGGATACGTTTGTTGGTATCGACAGGGATCAACTTATCAGGAGTGAATTTTGTACTATCAGTAATTGGTATTCCACCCCACCCAGTACGTTGACAGATGGCTCGATAAATTGGCACCGCAGAAAATGCTAATGCCAAAAAGAAAATCCCTAATGATGCAGTATAATACGTTGCTGTTCTATTTCTATACTTTTGACGTTCTTCTCTTTCTCTTGCAAGTCTATCTACCCATTCCCTTTGCTTTTCAATAGATGATTGGTCTGGAACAGATGGCTGTTGTTGATGTTGCATCTGAAATAATTTGCCTGTGGTGTGTATGCCTCTCGATACAATAAAAGCATATGGTCTGAAAACAGCCGGCTTAACTATTGTAGACCTAAAAATCGGTGTGTATATCCTTAATCTATTCATAGTTTATTAATAGTCAGCTGCAGTAAAAAAGAATAGATCGAATGGTTTTTACCTTAACTTTTTTTTTGGAGGCACCATTCACCAAATTTTTTTTTTCCACATTTCAAATTCCGTAACAACCACTCATAAAAAAAAAGTTAATCCCGAACAAATAACAAGAATAAACCCAATCCATTAGCAAAGCTTCACCACACCTTGCTGATTCCTAAAACTATACTATCTTAATTCTTGCACCATGAGAAACACGCTAATTAAAAGATCTATTATAACCCCCAAAAGATTCCATACCATCAAGTTACCTCATCAAATCAATCAAGATCCAGTGAAACCCCGTCTATCTCAATTTTCTCATGCATTGTACAATACATTGATGATTTCATTATCGACTTTTTTCCTATTCAACATTGTTTATAATAATTTGCAATATCAAGAAATAGAGCAGGAGTTGAAATTGAAATCAACAACTTTGGAAAATCAAATTCAAACTATAGTGGATGAAAAGGACAAACAGTTGAAACAAGAACAAGAAAGCAGTAATAAACGTTGGATACATAAATTGAAATTTTGGTAAATAAATAGAGAAAAAATATAACAAACAGTTGAACCCACGGCATGTAATTACAATCACTATTTATACTATTTGTTCTGTTTGAACCTAGTAGTAAACTGAGCTAATTTTGAAGTAGTACTGGTCGATTCGATACTCCCACTAGAAGTGTTGCCTGCATCATCAGTTGACAAATTACTCAACATGTTCACAAAACTTCTTGTTGAACTGGAGTTAGGGATAACACCACCAATGGTTCCTCTTTCAGACATTGCTGACACCGATGTTTGTTGTTTAGATTCGTTATCTTGCATTTTTTTAATCAAATTTATACCATCTTCATATTTCACTCTATCAAAGCGTCTCATTCTAAATGAAGAGTCATTAATGAATTCCTCATAATCTTCTAAATTCAACAAATCAATACATTGCCTCAATTCAGTGAATGTAGATTCCAAAGCAACGTTACCTCCATTACCATTGGCTTCATCGCCGTCTTCTTTAAACCCATGTAAATTCCTCAACGAGGTTTCCAAGTACTGAATATCCAAATCGAAATTGGCAACAAATATTCTATTGTACACATTTGCATCTTTCAACACATTTAAAAAATATTCAGAAACAAAATCATAAGTCCTGAAAAGCCCCAATGTACGCAATTGCAGTGGTAAATTGTTGAAGATTGATGTAAACAAATTCTCCAAAAATAACGCAAAATCTTTAATGGCAAAATTGGCTTCGTCGTTCTTTTCCACAGGCAAATACTCGTCATATTCAACCATATCCAATAATTCATTAATTTTATTATCCACCATCTTGAAAACAGTCTCTTCAGCATGTTTTTTAAGTTTATTAAATGTTTCAACAGCACGTAAAGTAAATGTGTCGTTAGCATCTATATTGTGCACACCCATACCAGTATGTTTACGCAATTCACGATTGACCAATTTGCCAATCTCATACAAACTAAACAAATAATATTCCAAGTTGGTATAAGTCTGGGCTGTGATTTCTTTATTATTCTCATTTCTGGTAATAAACTCTTCAATTTCATAAGCAATACCATATCCCTTTTCATCACTTAACACCACTTCAATAATGTTATTGACTATGGTGTTGGTCAATTCCCCAATTTCATAATTATAATAATCACCAATAAACCGCAAGACATCTTTAAGCAATCGTCTCACTTGTATACAGTAATGGACATAATCTTCACTAAAGGGGAATGTCACTGGGAAGCTCTTAACATATGCTGGAGCAAATGATGCATCATCTTTGTACCACACATTTTGCATAATCGCAGTATAATCGGCTTCATCCGTGACTGTAAGTGGTCGATAACGATCGGATTGTATGGATGCCACAAACTGTTTCCGGAATGTCTGTATCGTTAATGGTGCATAGTATTCTTTAAAAATCATCATCATCACTTCGTATAACTCACTGATATCATAATCGTGATTATCCATAATTTGTAAAAATTCACCAACAATTGTTTTAAATGAACCCAATTCTTGTATATTGGTAAAGTTGTGATGTTTCAAAAGTTGAATCAACACTGGTTTCAACTTTGTCATGTAAGATAACCACAATTCATCAGCTTGAGTGTTTGATCTTAACTGAAATTTGGTTATAAGATTCAATTGCTTATCGGTAACAAAAAATGCTGCTATCTTCCTCAAGTATTCATATAATTCGTTATTGTCAAACACCACATCTTTTTTACTCACTGATGCAGTAGTTATCGGATAAATGACCCTGCTGTATTTGGACATCCATTCTTTATGATAGGCAGAACTCAAAGTATCCAACTCTTGTAAAGTTTGATATACTAACACGGCGTCGTAGACAGCATTTAAGTTTATTTGTAAACTCACATCCTCAAAAACATTGTAATTCAATTCAGGATCCCTAAGTGCTAACTCAACAGGAGAATTTATTTTGTAAGGTAAAAACGTTGGTCCATTTTCCTTTTTGATTTTTGACCAGTTATTTTGCAATTCATCCAAATTATTGTATAGTCCACTGGCAATATCCTGTAATTTCCGCTCTAAATTTATCGACAACCATTTACACAAGTTTTCAAATGACTCGTCTTTAACCATTTTTGTCAAATGAGGGATCGAATCAACTATTTTTTTGGCGAAGCTGAAATCCTCAACTTTTTGTATATGAATGTTGATGATTTCATCTATTAATTTCAAAGCCAGGAAATATTTAGTTTGTCTAATCAATTCTAAAATTTTATTCATCAATTCTAATACTTGAATACATTCATTCAACACCACTTGTGTTTCGTTAATTCGTTCGCAAACATCTTTATACTTTACGTAGTTCTTTTTCTTTGACATCAATTCATAGGCTGATTTATTTAAACTTGAGCTCACTTGAATAAATTGTTTATTCAACTCATTGGCTTCCTTGTGGATATTGTCGATGGTGTTGATACATGTATTGATTTCATCCATGGACTCCATCGAAGCTTGATTTAATTCCTCGTCTTTTGACTTCACAATTTCATTCAATTTCACAAGCAATTCACTCAACCCATTAGACTTTATTGCATCTTTCATAATAGGTGCTAGACTCTCCAAGTAGTCCTCTGAATTAAGTGTGGTTTGGAAAATATCTTCATCTCTAAGTAATAAGTTCTCCAATTGTAGACTATCAACAACAGGCCCATTTGATTTGTTTTGAACTTGCTTGGAATACTTTCCATTCAAGGATGTCCTTGTTTTACTGTTCCTTATCTGTGTTGATGGCATTGATTGGTGTTTGGTACTGAGCTATATGGTATTGCGCTGTTATTTATTTGGTGTTGATTTCTGTATTTTTTTTTTCGTATTGTCCAACTCAGAGGGGTCTAAGTAGTCCTCTCTTTTTTTTTTCGGATTCACTTTTTGCTTGTTGACCCACCAATAAAAGTTACTATTGACAATGATACCGAATCATATATTGATACTAGGTTCTCCTAATAGTGGGAAATTGAGAATTGCTAATTTGATTTCAAAAAACGAAGAAATACCAAATTTAGAGGATGTCGAATCACATAGTGGATTAATAGTAAAAACGTCACTACGAACAAAATATTACTTTCTCAAATTAAACATATTAATAGACGAGTATTCAGAGTCAAAAGGGGTCACTGATGAGAAGAAACTTTCAGAGCTACATAAATGGTACCAAGAGTTTAAATCTGAAGAGTTTGGGGAGTTGAGGGAGGTATTGGATGGTTTGATGTTTACCATAAACATGAAAACAGATTCAATATCCTTTATTGGTGATGCTTTAGAAATAATAGAACAAATCAAAATATCTTTGGGCGATGAAGAAAACCTCCACGACTGGGGAGGATTCATTGCAGTTGTGGGGTCATGTCCAGAGAATCAAATAGTTGAAGACGACCTTATTTTAGAAATCGAGGACATGGTGTTGTCACATGGTCTCGAATTTATAAATTTGTCGACTGAGGGAGAGAACGAGTACAAGGAAAAACAAGGCAAAGATAGAATAGTTGAATTGATTGAGAGTCACGATTGGACGAATTTGGAGATGCTTAAAGTTGACTCCAAGCAATATGAGACCAATAAACTCGCCAAAATGGAATCAATGAAACAGAAATTGATAAATGAAAAAGAGGAGTTGGATCTCGATGATATTTTTAGCAAGTTGAATCTTGCTCGAGACCATGCACAGTCATTAACTCAAGATGAAAGGGACAAATATGCTAACAAAGTTATTGAAGAAATTATAGACTTTTTGTAATATATATTGAAAGGTTTTCTTCTGGTTTTACAATTTTGCTTCAATCTGATTGTACACAATGCTATACCCTGGTTCAAAGTAACATTCTTGAACATCTTCGTCAGCCACACCATTTTCGTGAATGAATACTGCAAAATCTATATGTGGGACTTTCTCATCGATAACCACCATTGGTGCGTGCCAAGTGCCTATTCCGTATGTAACCGATTGGTTGCCTTTACAAACAAACGCTCTAATCAGGGTTGGATCAGGCAATTTCTCTTCCGTGCTCTCATCCGTTTTGGCCACTATGACTAAATAAGAAACTTTATGCAAATCTTGACCTAATGGTAGAAACGTTTGGGTACTAAACGGATGTCTCTCTAATACTTTTGATGTGTAAACACTATTTAAACTTCCATGATTGATCAAATGCTTTGGAGCTTTGCATCTAAAAATGTTCCAATTTGCCGTCGCTTCCTTGCCACTAGGGCAGTTTGAATAATTGTTAACTATGGGAGCAACCTTGTGAATTTTTATAGCGGTCCCGTAGTTTGCTTCTGAACTTTGTACTTTTTCAAGTTGGTGATCTGCACTGATTACACCTCCATATTTCAGAAAACTCTCTGGTGTCAAAGTCTCGGCCTTTATTGGAGATATCCCATCAACTTTGAATGTTTTCAATACCATTGTTTAATGAAGAATAAAAAGTACTTACTTGTTGTCTATTTTTATGCTGAAAAATTCTAGTGATAAGAATGGAGATAACCGAAGGTAAATCTTACGTAATCACCTGGAATACGTACACGCATTATTTACTGATCACGTGAAAATTCGGGGAAAAAAAAACCAAAACAAAACAAAGGGAAAAAAAAAAGAAACTAATCACCCAATTTGCGGATATACTATTTGTCATATAAACTGAGGAAGAGTTAGTAAGAGAAAAAAAAATTTATAAATCCAGTGCCACTATCGAAAGACGTATTCAAACAGCGTTACACTTAATAGCAGTATAATCATTTTTTCAAACTAACTGTGTTAAAGCTCAACAGTATATCTGATCATTTTTCATATTTATTAAGACAAAACTTTTTAAAGAAATGGGAGATTTTCCAAATCTAGAACCTGACAAGAGGATTGATCAAAATTCACATTCCGATACTAACAGTGTGAATGATCAAGCTAGTTCAACAAATGATTCTGTGTTATCAGCCAGTCCTTCTCGTTTAGTTTATATTCCAGGAGAGTCCTCGTTAACTCGTGATGGACCTTTACCGCTAGATGGAGAAGAAGGTTCAAGTTCACAACGTGGGTTCATAACTCGCAGCAACCGTCAACAAGTCGATACATCGTTGCAACAAGTGCAGTACAACAACAACAAAATAGCATTAGACAGTTCTATCAATCAGACCATTGATTTAATTTCTGAATTACAAGATGAAAACAAAGAGAGACCTATATTTTATCCTACAGAAATCGAAGATGATGCCAGTGTTGTCTTAAACTCGGCAAAAGCACATTTGGCATTAGTTCGTAAAAATAGCACATTAAAGTCAATAAGTAAATCCAAAATTGAAACCGACGAAAAAGAACTACCAGAATTCAAGATTTTGAAAATCAGTTTAAAGTCGGGACACGGCGACAATAGCAACACCATGGCAAATTTGGATAAAAAGTCGATTGCCAATTTGTTAGAAAAAAAATTGTTACAACAAGTTAAATATTTATTAAATTTGAAGGATAGAATTGATGACACGACATCAAAAGTCTTTGTTACTGGTGATTTAAATGCCGGGAAATCTACATTTTGTAACGCTTTATTGAGAAGAAAGATTCTACCCGAAGATCAACAGCCCTGTACTGCGGTATTTTGTGAAGTTATAGATGCGTCGAAGGAAAATAATAGCATAGAAGAAGTACACGCAGTTCCAATAGGTAAAGAGTACAATATTCGAGATGAGTCTACATTCGAAGTCTATCCATTAGAAAGTTTAGAGGATTTGGTTTATGACTGCGATCGATTCAGTTTATTGAAAATCTATGTTTTGGACCATCGTAGTTTTCAAGAAAGTTTATTGCACAATGGAGTTATAGATATAAAATTGATTGATGCTCCTGGGTTAAACATGGACCTGTATCAAACCACTCAAGTTTTCTCACGTCAAGAGGAAATTGACTTGGTGGTATTTGTTGTTAGTGCAGAAAACCATTTCACATTGTCGGCAAAAGAATTTATTGCTGCTGCTGCGAATGAAAAAAGGTACGTGTTTATTGTTGTCAATAGATTTGATCATATCAAGGATAAAGAAAAGTGTAAAAGAAGAATTTTGGATCAAATCAAGAGCTTATCTCCGGATACTTATAAGAATGCCAAAGAATTTGTTCATTTTGTGAGTTCGAGTGAGGTGTTGAACGAAAATGGAGGTGGCGATGACGGTGATCCTGATGACGATGACAACAATAACAACGACAATAATGATCATCCTGATTTTGACCAATTAGAAGCATCTTTAAGAAAGTTTCTCTTGGAAAAAAGATCCATTTCCAAATTATTGCCTGTTAAGGATTATTTACTTAATATCTTACTAGACTTACAAACATTATCTAAAATCAATGAAAAAATCTATTATGATGAAAAGGTTGATAAACTTCAAGAATTGAATAATCGAGTGGCCCCAAAGTATAACGACATTATGACCAAATCTGTGAGAATTGGTGATACGATCAATGGATTGATTGAATCTACCTGTACTGAGGTATACAACGAAACTAATAAGGAAATTGTCACTACTGTAAACAATTTGGGTGATAAACCAATAGTGAAATATCCTGGACTCCAATACTTGTTTGAATATGCCAAAGAGACCCAATTAGCAATGATCGATATAGTTTTAGAATCGGTTGCACGTAGTGAAGAAGTGGCCAAGAAGGTTACTTCAAATAGGGTAGATGAGATTATCAAATACGGACAACAGACTTTAAATGAAGAGTTTTTGAATGACAAGGTGTTTAATTCAGATTTGATGTTCACTAGAAGAAGAGATACCATTGGGAAATCAATTGATGATACTTTTGAAATTAATGATTTCTTTGATCCTTCAATTGAATCGTTTTTAGTATTTGTTGGGTTACCAGAGAAGTTTGTCAAGTCTGCCAAATACCAGATATCCTATTTTAATCCAGTTGGTATGTTGACATCTATACCTCAAAATGCAGTTACACTCAAGGAACAATTACCATCGCAACTTACTTTGCATACACTTTATTCATCAAGTAAAATTTTGACTACTGGTGCATTAGTACACAAAATGTACCAATTTTCACATTACGTTACCCCTAAAATGGTTAAAAAGATTGCTATCCCAGTAATCATTGGGATATCAGGGATTACTATATATTATCTTTTGAGTGATATTCCTAATGCATTACCTAGAAATCAAGCTAGGAAAATCAAGAAACAAATTGGCGATTTAGACTATGCCCATCAAAACTCAGCTCGAATCTCTCGTGAATGTCGTCAAGTATTAAACTATCCGGCAAGACAAGTGATGAATAATTTCCAAACCAGTATTGACAAGAGAAGTAACGAAAAAGCTGAATTAGAAAAGGTTATTAAAGATGCTGAAATTAGTTCTGGTTTCTTTAAAAATTTGTTGACTAAAGTTGAACGTCAACAAGGTTTACTCAAGGAGATTGATTTGGAGAGCATTAATTTTGTTGAATAAGATTTGTGTTCTATGAAATTTATTCTTCTCCTATTCTACTTTATGTATATAGTTTCACAAATTTTTTTTTTCTAATTATTCTAATGTTTATATGTCGTTATTTATATGAAATGTTACATTATTTTGGAAACAAAAAGTTATTGCTTTCTCTGTATATATATCAAAAGTAATGTCACCACAAATGTCATACCACAAAGGACTAGACTTAGTTCAAAGGCACCTTGATAACAACCATTCCCCAAATAACAAATTCCGGTATCACTATCAGTATTGGCGTCATATAGTTTGCCAAAATATTTATTCAAAATCCATAATGTAATTAAAGGCCCTGTACACACCAACCCCCAAGATGTAGAAAACAGACGAGTGCCAAATCGATCGGCAATCACTGCGGGATATGTTCCAAATATAAGACCATAACTTCCTCCAATAAGGGCAGAAGCAAGGGTGACAAGATGTAAGTCATTTACATTTTGGATAGTTAAATATTGCCCTAACGCTAGAAATACAAGGGTTACTGGGACGATCCATAATCGTTGAATATGCCATTTTTTATAGATGTAATCACTCAAGAATCCAGAAAACAATCTGCCCAGAAATGATGCAATAGAAATTACTGAGACTTGAAGGGCTTGTAATGTTTGTACTGTATCATCAACATTTGGATCATGATGAATGTTATTACGACTAAATCTATGGTTTTCGGTTGTTAAATTTTCTATCTTGTTCTTGCCATAATAATATTGTGCTGTGACAATGAATCCTACACTATAAATGTACATTTGACCAATACCACTGGCTAATGAGACAATATAGTAATGGATAGCAAATATTCTTCCGTTTTCCTTTTGAAGAAATTCGGGTACTGAAATGAGGTTGAGCCACAGTTTGTTGGGATCCTTAAGTTGCTCCTCCTGCTGTTGTTTAGGTACATTTTCATTTCGAAGACTCTCGACAATGTTATTAGCTTCCGATTCCTGCAAACTGATAGATTCTCTAGGTGTTCTTTGACCAATACCCCAAAATGAAATAGATCCTTGTAATGAATCTTGTCTACTCATTGTTGTGGCTGGTGGTTCAATTACAGAGTTTCCTTCACTTAGTAACGAAATCTCTTCTTCTATTCTAGGACTTCTCGATGAAGCAGATTCAATATTGTAATAGTTTGGTGAAGGAGATGACACAAATTCTGGACTTGACATTTCAGGGTCTATCTCACGATCATCATGATGGTCCAAATAAATGTGAATGAAAAAAGACCCTAAAAATGTCATGCTACCACAAAAGATTGATAGAAATTCCAATAATCCTCCAGAGTTTCCTTTGAAATAAGTTGCTGAAATAATTGAAAATATAGTCGCAGCAAACCCATACGCACTAACAGGGAACGCACCAGCTGCACCTCGATGTTTGGGGAAATTTGATTGTGAAGCTTTCAATGTGGCAAAATAGGAAGTGATTGATCCAAATCCTGCAAGGACCATTGCAAGACAAATGATTAATAAATTGTCATATTTGGCTTCGTAAATTTTGTGCATGGTAAAATAACCAATAAATATACAAACTGACCCCAATAATATACTCTTTTGTGGACCAAAATGGTCAATTATTAACCCTCCTGGTAGTCCACCTACTCCCGAGCCCAAATTTGTTGCCAAAGATATTGTTGCTGAATCAGAAGTAGTCAATCCCACTTGTTTTACAAACTGTGGGGAATAGACCCCATACAAATATGGTGTGCCTGACGCAAGAGCAACCAATATTGAAACAATTAATGCTGTTAATCTGCCCGGTAGATGGGAAGATCCGGTATTTGATTTGTTTCCATTATTGATAAACGGGAGTGTCAGCATGATTTTAAGGGCGAGCAGTTGCGTATCGAAGGTTGTACACAAGTAAAAGCAAAGTGTTGAAGTCCTGTTTGAAAGAAAAACAAAGAAACCGAGTAGGAAAAAAATAGCTGCAGAAAGATATTTTTTTTGGGGGGGTGAGAGGGAATAGACAAACGATGAAAAATCAAATAGATAAGGAACAAGAAAAAAAAAAGCACAGATATCCCTCTTCCCCTCCAAAAGCAACTTAACTGGGATTAATCGTCGCTTATTTAATTAGGGAATCATAAGCTGTAGTGGCATTTCTCGTATCTAAACTTTCGTATAGAGCTCAATATAATAATAAAACCGCCAAGTGAGATATAAATGTAACATCATGTTGGATTGTAAGTACAAAAGAAGAAGCCGTTCCAAGAAAAATGGAAAACGGTATATGCTGGTATCTGTGTTGTTAAAAACGCCACAGTATGATCTCTGTATTTTGAAAGCAATACTCTTTCTACTATTTTATATCGCCAAAAGTGTTGTGAACCAATTAAATGTAGATCAAACAGAACTCTCTGGTATTAATTAAGAAATATAATTGGAAATTTACAAATGCTGTATTTTTAAAACTTTTTGGTTGATTTTTAATCATAAAATAATCATTTACAAAAAAAAAGACTGTAGAGATATAGAACAGAAACGCAACTATAACAATGCCGATGGTTACCTGGAAATAAGGATATCACACTTTTTACGATTCTCAGTTGTATATGACACCAGTGATAGACGTCTATGGTTTTGACGGTTGGAAAACTAACTAGAGGAAGACTTCCATCTCGTGTAATTAGAGCGGAAAAAAAAAATACAACTTCGACCGAGGAACTACTAGTATTAGCCTATTCACGTTACCACGAATGAAATTGCTTTATTAATTTACTAGATATATGAGATCTAGTTACTTCCAAATCATGCAACTCCGTTTATTGTATATGAAATGAGATCCACTAATTTAAAGAGAATCAATTCAGCTGATGACGCGTCGGGTTTTTTTTAGCGGAAAAAGCGTGACAAAAAAAGGTACGAATTAAATCTTACATAATCAACTTCAGAAAAATCCATGGCATGCCTATTAATGATATATCTATTAGTTTGGCCAATTCATCTGACTACATTAAAGTGATTAAATTCAAATCTAATTAGAATACAGATAAAAAGCAAGAACAATAGATGTCTTACTCTACGAACCGACCCACTTGACAAACGTTTATTATTTCACCACCACCACCGGAAGTAAAAAAAATAACAGAAACTCAAAACATTACACAAATCACAAAGACAAAGAAAAAATAAAAATAAAATCAAAACAAACGCACAACTGTATGCAGGACATTCTCAAAAAAGTTAAATTTTTTTTGTATATTTTTTTCGCTCTTCTGTCTCAATTTCAACACAAATTACACGACCTACGCCTTAAAGTGAAATCTTAACTTTTTTTTTTTTCCTTTTCTTTGGTGGATTGATTGGTTGAACAATATACCAAATATTCCAATTTTTATTTTTTTTTTTAATTTTACTTACCATAACTAGATACTACTTATTCCTGTTGTTTTTATTATCAAATTCTTTTCTTCTATCCATTTTTTTATTAAGTTACATATTCTTGGTTCTAAGAAAAGTTTGGGTTTTCAATAAAAAAGTATTTGCAAGATTTAGAAAAAGAAACAGAGAACCATTCGTCTTAGAACATTGTCATTCGCTTTTAAACTACAACTTTACAATTTTATTTACCGAACACTTTTCCATAATTTGAGTAGTCATCCTCCCTCAAAAGAATACTTTTAAACACAAATACAATCCTTTAGTCATGCCTACATTTGATCTTGTGTATGAAAGAACACCAACGTTAGAGGTTCGAGCATCTAAATCGTCAGACGACTCCAGTGAAACATCTGACTACTGTAAAACACACCCCAACTCCGATCAGTGTGAAAAACCTGTTAGTGATAATAGTGTCACCATTGCTTTATCTATTGTGTTACCATGTCTTGCTATAGTTGCCGTTCTTGGGTATTTTCTTTATAGAAACTACCGTAAGGATAAGAAGGAAAGTTTAGAACATGATCCAGACTTTGATGAAAATGGAGAGGCTACTGCATTACCGGATTATCCCCAAATGAAAGATTATCAAGAAGATCCATTCCATAATAGAAACTCCGTTAGATATCCAATGGACTATTCTAATAATAAACCATACAGCAAACAATATGAAAGAGCTTCAAAGCAACAACAGCGTCCACTGGACCCATATTTAGATAGTTTTGTTTTGCCATATCAACATCAAACTGGATCGAAGCTTTCTCTAGATGACTATGCAAGAAAACTTGGTGATCTGCAAGGTTATCAAACCCCTTCCAACGTGGGTTCTAGATCTAGATCAGGTTCTATGCATCTTGATGGAAATCTCAAACATACAATGGCAGAGGGCCGTGGCCATTCCAGAAAACCATCTTCAGCCAAGAGCCCAAGTAAAAAGAAGGATGGTAAACAATATACCAACATTCCGAATGATTCTGATCCTTCCATGGCTGAGCCAAATGCAAGAGATATTGGACGTGGTGTACAAGAGGAGACATCTGACGAATCAGAGAACTATTCTTCACCAGAAGAGAAATTTGTCGTGTCCTATGAAAATGAATCTGTTCCTAACGTGAATAACGACGTTCCACAGATATTTGTTAGCGAAGAAAATGAAGAATCAACTGAAAACTCCAACTCTCCATTTGATGATCAGCAAGATCAGGCCACAAACACTACTGAGTCAACAATGGAGACTATCCCTCATACAAAACAAGCAGCTACTAATAATTATGATGATGGTGACTTTACATTTTCAACTGAAGGTGATACTCGAAACACAACAGCAACTGAACAATTAACAACTTCTAAACCGCGATCTCCAAGAATATCTGCATTCAATTTGTTGAAGAACGATAGCGACAATGAAGAGGAAGAGAACGAAGATGACAATGACGATGAAATGAACGAATTAAGTCCGGAACAACAAGAAGAACTTAAACGTATGAAATCTGTTTATAAAGTTTATTTCGACAAAGAAGTTACTGGGGAAGCGGCACCAACTAGGAAATATGAAATTGATGAAAATTATCCTCCTGTACCAGATAAGATTAACGATGAGTTGAAGATGGACACTGAATATGCTAAAAGATTTAGTAACACTTCCTCTGTATATCAAGAGCACGATGAACAGCAATTTGTTCAACAACACCAACAGTATTATTACGACCAATTCAATCAGCAATATCAACAAGAATACGGTTCTCCGGTCGATCCACAATTATACCAACAATTCCAAGAACAACAGTACTATAATTATTATGAACAGCAACAGCAACAACGTATTAAGGAATCCAAAAGACCATTACCAGCATTGCAAAAAATACCCCGTCCATCAGACATTAGAAAATCTACTTTACAAACTTATACTGATTTCAAACCAAGCATGAAAAACCAAACTGTGACGTCTTCACCTACTGGAAAGTTACCATTTGTTCCGATAGAGAATGATGGAGTATGGACATCACCTGTAAATTCACCATCAATACAGTCACAAGCTTCATTCCCACTGCAACATCAACATTCCATCCAACCAGATGGCTATTTTCCATCAGCACAACACCAACAACCATCATCATCATCATTGACGCAACAACAACAAAGAAATGTGTCCCCATCAACAAATGTACCTTCAGCTTCACAGATGGCTAGATCATCAGTGGTTATGTTAAATCCAGTGACAGAAATCACTAAACAAAGAAAATTCAAACCAGCTGGATCAATACCTAGAATTAACAACAATCCACGTCCCGGATATCAACAATTTGGTCATAGCGACTTGAATGGACCGGAAAGTGATTTGCTTCCAGGTAATAGAAAAAGTGATGTTAGAAGAATGATGAATAGTAATTTTTAGAACTCATGTATCATGATATCCATGCCCCCATCTTCCCCTCCTTCTCCCGTTTGGGTAAACTTTTTTTTTTATTCTTCTTGTTTCTTCACCATATTGAAGCTCAGGTTCTGGCTTAGGTTTAGGTTTAGGTTTTGGTTTACTTTATTGAATTTTTAGATTTGTACAATATTAAAACAATTAGCAAAAAAAAATAAATAAAAAAGACGAAAAATATAATTATAGATGAATATAGTTTGCGTATCTTGTAATATATTTTTGACACATTTCAATGCATATAAAAGTGTACCTCTAAACGTATATAGTAATATAACTCTAGTAAAATTACCTAATAACTATATCTAAACTGAGTATTCTCTAAATCTGTCAAGTCAAAAAATTCAAAATTTTCTGGCATCTGATCTTTGATTTGGTCTCTTTTTGAATTCTCTTGTTGGCACATCCAGCCAATTAACCAAGTTATAGGAATACACATACATTGTGTAATCAAAATAACAATCTTTGCTGGATGATACTTTGGAGCACTATAATTTTGAAACAATTGAGGACCAATGATGCAAGCTATAGAAAATGCAATCATTATCATACCACTGCGGAAAATCTTTTTCGAAGTACCAGCAGTATTTACACTTGTCCAAGAATAGATTAATGTTATCACCGACGATCCACTATAAAGCAAGTACAATGCCATAATGTTTCCAATTTTGTTAGGGGAAATTATTAAAACTATCGCACCTACTATGGTTGGAATAAACATTGATATTATAATATATGTAATGTGACCAAATTGAGACACTAATTGTGTTGCTGTTAAAATGATAATTATAATCAATGCACCAATGGGTAATTGCAATAAAGCAGATTGATAAGAATCAAATCCAAACGAAAGTGTAATGGTAACACTAAAAGTACCAATAGCACCAGTCACAATCTGAGAACAAATAGTTAACAAAAAATAGAGCCAAGTGAATTTATCAAGTATTAATAATTCTTTTATATGTTTCCATTTGAATTTCGAGCTTTTAGTCCCTGTTTGATTTGGTCTCACCGTGTGATTTAGAATATATAGTTTTTCCTGCTTGTTTAAGAACCACACAGTATCAATATTGTCAGGTAAATAAACCATGACAAAAAACCCAAAAGCGATTGTGATCAATCCAATAACAAGAAATAATATTTGCCATGATTTGAATTTTTGAACATGTATATGTTGGAATGCAAATGATAATAACCCACCAAAGATAGTTGCTGTACCAGCCATGACTGACCATATACCCATCCTAGCAACTTGTTGTCGTTTATTATAATACATGCCACTAATAGTAATTAGCCCAACAGCAGAGCTGGATTCAAATATCCCTAATAGTGTTCTAACTATCATCAATGAGGCATAACTAGAACATGCAGAATGACAAGTAACCACAACACCCCATAGAACAATACAAACACCAAGTGATTTACCTAGTGGGTATCGTTGCAAAATATATGACATTATAGGTTCTCCAAATATATATGATGCATAAAACATTGTGGACAAATTAGCAAATTGATTGTTGCCAACACCATGGTTATCCAAGACTTTTTTAATTCCCATTGCGGCAGCATAATTCAACAACGATTTATCTAAAAATTGTAAGAAATATATACAACACAACAACGGAAGGATGATGAGGTCCAATTTCCGAACTATTTTAGCACCATCAATAGTAGAATCAGGATCAATTATCTGTTCATTTTCCTTGATAAAATACAAGACATTATCGAATTCACTAGTATCCGTGACAGATTCGTCTTGTGTGACAGCAGTAGATAATTTTTCACTCATATAGATATTGCCCAAACAAAGCAAAAAAAAAGAAAGAACTATTTCATATTGGAACAACGCTTTAATTTATATCTATCTTGCAGTTAAAATACTTGTTCAAGATTGTCTAAGCAAATTATTCTTCCATAAAGTAAATTAGGGTGTGCGCTTATACGAACTATGCGCTTAGACAGGTGCAATCAGAAAAAAAAATTGTTTGCACTAACAAGAATGTCCCTTGTTGTTACTAAAACTCGGGATGTAAACGCATACGTCTAAACAACTAACTTGTTGTTTTTAAAATATTTAACTCATAACGGAAAGTCTAATTGCTTGTTTGTGATGTACAGTGGACCTCCAAAACCTTCAGACTACATGTTCAATTGAATAACAATTGTTTAACATGAACAAGAAATCAGCAATTATCAAACAGTTTCAACGTCATTAACAACCGCCTATTAACGTGATGCTTTCTTTCTAACATTAAACAATCCCAATTCCCTTTTTCTTTTACTATCAATCTCTCTAGCACGATTCATTTTAGCATTCTTTTCCTTGGCTTGATTTTCAATCTTTTTACTAATCTCAAGATTTTCTTGTTCGAGAGCACGTAATTTAGCTTCAATTTCTTCCTCATCTTCATTGTCGTCTTGCTGCTGTTGTTGTCCTTCTCCAAACTCATTATCGTATTCATCATTGGGTATCCATCCACTATTGTTGATCACATCAAGAGTAAAATCAGCTTGTGACATTATATCTGTCCATTTATTCATCAAAATCATGGTATTTGTAGCACCATTATTAATTTGATTCAAATCACCATTGACTTTTTCAATGGTTTGAAGAAACTGCTCCAAAACGGCATTGATGTTAGTTATTTGAGAAAGTTCTTGTTCTAATGCAACTTCTCTACTAGTTGATACTGTTACTTTCGATGAAGAGTTTGTTTGAGGGGTGACTGGGGTGGATGACATGTGTTAGTTGGTTTGTTTATACTTCGAATGGGGAGAATTTGGATTGGAAATGATTTTTTTAATTTCTTCTCAAGATTGAATTTCATTTCGCGAATGTCGCATGGATGTCGTGTCAAGAAAATTACGACACACATGTATTGTAGATATAGTGTTGTTAAAAAGCTAGACTGTGTAAGATAAATATATAGATATACTTGTGGGTGGTTTATTGGTAATGGTATAGCTTATAATTGTTATGGAACTGATCAAAAAACTTTTATGGTGGGTTGTTAAATTTTAAATTCTTGACCCACAGAAAAACCGTTACAGCAGAGAATATTTCCATGGCGAAAACAATTGAAAAAAAAAAGCACACACAACAAAGTTTCACCTAACCAACATCATTACTTTCAAACACTCACCATACCCATGTCCGCTCAAACAGATCAACCAATAACGGAACAACAAAAGAAAGAACAGGAACAATACACAAATCTAATAAACTCATTACCAACAAGATGGGAGATCGAGTTAGAATTTGTTCAATCGTTGAGTAATATTCCCTATGTCAACTATTTAGCCCAAAACAATTATTTCAATGATGAGAACTTTATCAATTACTTGAACTATCTACAGTATTGGACTCAACCCGAATACTCAAAGTTCTTGGTTTATCCTAATTGTTTACATATTTTGAAATTATTACAAGATGAGAATTTCCGTAAAAATATAATCAATCAAGATTTCATGAATTCTTTAATGAATGATATGGTTAAGCGTTGGCAACTGAATGCGAATGACCAAGATGAAAATAAAGAGAAGGAAGAAAATAAGGAGGTTCCAGAAGTGAGAATTAATGGGACAAATTGAAGAAATGAAAGGAAGGAAGCAAAAAGATCTAGTAGAGTGTTAATAATGACAAGAATAAAAGTAGCTGCATTGGTAACTAATTTAACTGCTGGAAACACATGCAAGTATTCTAGAGTGGCAATTGAGATGAAGTCAAAATGGGCATGTTTTGGTATCAGATAGGTATTTTGAAACTAGCATGGGGGCCAAATCAGATATTTTAATTGCTTATTATGTTGATAATAGAGGAAATATGTGAAATAAAGTCTTCATAAATGTCATGTAAGCTAAGAAGTTGCTAGTACCAGTCACTTTAACTATTTATAACTATTTGAAATGATAACAATCGAACTAGTTGCAAAAATATTTATTCAACATAGCCCTTTATTTTGTAGGACAAAATATCAACACCGTTATAAAGATATCGAAGAGCTGATAGAGGAGGCTACTTCCAGGCTGTAATTACAAAACACCGCCCTACAAAGAGAAGTACTTAACTTGTAAACACCATTCACACAGCTGTGTTTATTGTAGAAAATGTTCTATGCGAACATCTAACGGGGAGCATTATGTGTTATTTTTAAAATTATTAAGACGACTACACCGCCGCACAATAATCAAGCTATTGAACATGTTATCCAGCTACATAAAGTTGCACTCCTATAATGACTCTTGAAAAAACGGGGCTGTTCTTCCATTGTTGCAGAAATAGTTTTAATTTAACTGGATTGGAAGAATCAGTTACATTTTTGTGACCCAAGTTTTATGTGAGTCTTCTACAGTAAAAACGGATTGTATTCTGGTTATAAAAACGTGTTCAGGATGCATAAATTACATTCAGATAAGCTAAATTTTTGGTGTAATCTATCCACTAATTATCAACTACTCCTCTAAAGTGTGTAATAAATCTGAAATGTGTTGAGAACTAAGCCTTGCCAATGAAATTCTACAGTGAAAGCCTTCCCCATAAACAATAAATTATCGTGATCGAAGATTTTCAAAATAATACGATTACCGGCAATGTGGCTACATATTAATTAGCATATAGTTATTTAAACAACCAACAAGTAAAAAGTGTTTTGAAAAAAACCGTATATGTGGTGTAATAATTAGAGGGTTCAATTTTGCAGACTTTTCAGTTTTGTGTAATGTAATAAACAAATGAGAGGGAAATAAACACATTCAGATCTATACTCAACACTTGGAAGATAATAATTAACAATGTACACAAGTGCCACCTAATGATAATCCAAGGGATAATACAGTCATTACCTAGAAATACTTCTCATAAGTCAGAATAAATTTTAACAAATAATAATCCCCCCCTTTTATTTGTTTTCTTTTGGTTGTTGTTGTTTTTTTCTCGTTTTACTGTTGCATTTTCTTTTTAAAGTTTTCCAATTGCCTCAAAGTCATTCATTATCTATAAGTTTAATTATAGATATTATAATTGGAACGTTCTTCAGGATCTTTTTTTTCAGTATTTGTTTTAAATTAACGAAGATAATCTTATTATAGTTTAGTTGATTAATATAAATAACATTGGATACCCCCCTATTACTTGCGAAGTGTATTATAATTTTATTGAAATCCCTTTGATTATTTATTGTTTGCCTGTCTAATATATACCTATACAAACTAGCATCAATGATACAACAATCGACAAATTCACTGGATGAAACAGAGAGTGTATCAAAACAACCACAGCATCAACATCATATATCTCCAATGAACCAACTACAAAGTCTTAACAAAGAAGAAGTAGGTAAAAAGTCAAGCAAAACTGACCACATCAAGCAGTATATATTTAAGACAGTTGAAAATATGCCGACTCCCAAATTGATGTGGCTAATTAGTCCAATTGCCATTGTCATTTATTCCACAGCATTTAATATAGCAAGTGAAGTCTTATATTCAAAGTTCACTTATAATTCCTATGGTATTAGTTTCTTTAAAATAGCAGTGTTATTTTTGGATGTATTTATATTTTTAGTTGTCATTTATGAACAATTTTATTTCACTAATGATGTCCATTTTACTAACAAATGGTCGAAATACACTTATATATTAATTTGCAAAATTTTGAAAAAAATATTATGGATTATTTTATTAATAGCTTGTGTTTTCCAAGTCATTGTTATATCCACCGGTAGGTTGAATAACCCATTAAATATTGACAATGATTACATGCAATATTTTGAAATGACTCCTAATGAAAAAACTACTTATTTCATAATAAACCTTTTCAGTCTAATCTTTAATGGAGCAGTTTTAACTATTTGGTGGTCAACTAACATATCTTCAGTTCATTCTTTATTTGGTCTCATTAATTTGATAAACATTTTGATTGGTATTAGCATTTCTCAAATCAATATTGTCCACATTCATAATTCTCATGGGGCAAATAGAAGATTACATAATTGGTTCATTATAACTGGATCATTCATGACGGGACAATTTGCCATTGGATTAAGTATTGTCTTGTTGATTAATGAAAAAAATCGATTGAAAGATTTCATTGGGAAATTAATCTTCTTTTATGACGTCTACGTTGCAGCTGTGTTTTGCTTACTTTTAGGTTGTACTATTGTGAGTGGCATTTACTTTAACAATGATAGTCTGTTCCCCATTAGCATATTTATATTATATCTTTGTTCCATTATCATTTCCGTTGTATCATTCATGTGTACAAGATATTTCCGTTTGCGTGGTGGATTTACTAACAATTATCAAGTGGAAGAATACGATTTGCTTTCCCTAACAACCCATCAAAAGCAAGGATGGGGGAAACTTATAGATATCAATCGTAAATACAACGGAGGGATCTCTGGTGACTATGTAATTTCATTAATGGAAAATTATGCGAATGCCAAACTATCAGGAATGACATGTAAAGTGTTACGAGTCTTTAAAAAACACGAAATAACTCCTAACCCGTCAACGTCACTGCTAAAAAAATCAAAACAGCAACACAAAAAGAATATGAATACTGCATTTGAAGATTTGGATCCTGAATCTCTATTATTCCAAGAATCACCAGGTTCACAAAGCTATGAGTCACCCATCAAGCATTTAGAAGATGAATATCGACCATTATCGAAAAATCAATTGAAACGATTAGCCA
>OBUW01000249.1_pt1 | contig 37145 bp, 35 predicted proteins | sample 1475761 | NCBI WGS metagenome assembly OBUW01 (sample SAMEA2579908, study PRJEB22360) | human gut metagenome | biome: human gut; feature: human-associated habitat; material: faeces | place: Denmark | collected 2008/2010
ATAATTTTATTATCAGGATTAACAAAAAATAAAGATATTCTGGATAGAGATACAACAAGTATACTAAAAAGTTTTTTAGTTATATATGTAGCAATACATCACTATGTGCAGCGAATTTCTAATCCAAATTTATTGAATCCACTTAATTAAGCTGGGTTTCTATGTGTATCATTTTTTTCTTAATGTCAGGGTATGGATTGACATTAAGTTTTTATAAATCTTAAAGGTTTCTTTAAAAAGAGGTTTTTAAGACTATATTTTCCATTTGTGTAAAAATTATAGAATTGGATTTGTTGGATTAAGTATAGTTATTTATATAATTATTTCAATATATACAGAACAAGGAGCATGGAGATATAATACGGTATCATGTTTTTTTATAGGAACAGTAGTAGCAAGCTATAAAGAAAAAATAATAAATATTATAGATAAATATTATGTATATTTATCTATAATATTTATTTTAGGTTTTATGTCTTGTTGGTATTTTATAATAAATGGTATTTACTCATATTATATTACATTTATTTGTTCAATAATATTTGTTTTACTTTTAATAATATTTACATATAAATATAAATTAGTATCAGCTCTATATGGCTATCTGGGAAGTATTTCTTATGAAATATATATAATACAATTGCCAATGATTGATATTGTTATTAGCTTGATGAAAAATAATAATTTAGGATTATTTATTATACTTTTGAATACTATAATACTTTCAATTATATCAAATAAAATTTCAAATCTGATAAATAAAGTAATCAATTAGAGATAATATTGTAATCATTATATATAACGATTTTATTTAATGATTACAATATTTTTTTATTATAAAGTTAAAAATAATATTTATTAAATAAGATGGAATTATGCACAATATAACTAACCAAATAAAAATAAACAAAGGATATTTAGGCATAAATACTAATGATTCAAAATAAACCATATAAAAGAACATATGTGTAAGCCACATATTAGTAGAATGACCACTTAAATAATACAATAACCTATCTAAAGAATCTGGTTTATCAATAAGATTAAATAAAACTATAAAAGCAATCCCAGTAAATACTGCAACAAAAAGAGTTTGTACAAATCCATGGCAAACTATCATAAACAATATTCCCACTATACATAAAATATTTTTAAACTTTATATTATTAACCTTATTATAAATAAAAGAATAAATTTTCTTATCAGCAAATATAGCACCGACTACAAATGGGAATAAAGAAGTACCCAATAAGGCAGCTTGTGTAATAGCCCAGTTTAAAACAGGATTTGTAAATGTTATTACTACTTTGATTCTTTGAACATAGCATATACAATAGATCACAAATACTATTAAAGTTATTAGTACATTATTATATCTTTGAACGACCTTATTTATAAATTTAGACAATACAACCAATATAATATAGGTTGTTAAAAACCACCAAGCACCATTATAGCTAACTGATATTGCCGTAACATTTAAAAGAAATGTTTTTATATTTCCAGGATAAGTGGCAGAGTTTCCAGTTAAATACCCTAATAAAACTACAAATAATAATATTATAATCCAGAAGTTAATATATAACCTTAGAATTCTTTTTGCATTCCTTTTGTTATATTCATCTGGGTTATTTTTATATGTACACATAAGCCCATAGCCACTGCAAAAACAGTAAATTGCTACACAACAGTCCCCAAACAAGGCTAGATAATAAACTAGTGGAACACCTTTAATCATGATCAGCGGTGTGAATAGGCCTTGATAATCTTTTGTGCAGAATAAGTGTAGAAGTAGCATGAATAGTATGGCTACTCCTTTTGTTATTGACACTTGTTTTTTTGTTAATTCCATAAAATTTCCCTCCGTATTTGTATGAATGTAGTATAAGAATATTATATATTTTAGTACAATAAAATGCTATATTATGTAATATTTTGTGTAGAATATAAAAAAATACAAATATCTAAAGATGAATATTAAATTATAATTGTAATGTACAAATATGGATATAGAAAAGTACACTTTGTTTTATTATAATAATAAGTAGGAGGTGTACATATGAAAAATAGTGAATTAAACTTATTAAGTAAGTACAGAACTCAACTAATGGGTTTAGCTATGTTATTAATATTAATATTTCATTCAAGTATAGATTTATCGCATATTAATATTATAAGGAGTTTAAAAGATACTGGTGATGTAGGAGTAGATATATTTTTATTATTATCCGGAATAGGTCTGTATTTTTCTTATACTAAAAATAATAATAAAAAATATTTTTATAGAAAAAGAGTATTAAGAATTTTACCTACTTTTATACCTGTAGCAGTAGTATGGTATTGTGCTTTTACTTTAGTATTTAGAGGAAAAATAATAGATATTTTTTTAGGGATCACAACTTTGGGATTTTGGATAAAAGGGTCATTAACATGGTGGTTTATATCAGCCATATTTGTACTATATATAGTTACACCATTTTATTTAGATTTTATGAATAAAAACCCAAGACAGATTACACTTATTACAAGTATGCTTTTAATTTTATTAGGATTAATTATAAGATTTACAGTCTTAGATAGTATTTTAGATTATTTGTTAATTTTTATATGTAGAATACCTATTTTTATAATAGGACTTTATATAGGAAATAGAATAATAAATAAAGAAGAAATATTTTTGAAAAATAGTATAATTTATTTTTTTGCTATTTTAGGTTTAATAATTAGTTTATTAACTGTAAATTCAAATTTTATTTATATTCCATTTGCTTTAAGGTATTATGCTTATATTCCACTATCTTTAAGTATATGTTTATTAGCAACAAGTATCATGGATAAATTTAGTGATAAAAAATTTAAACTATTAACATTCTTAGGTATGTATAGTTTAGAAATATATTTATTTCATGAAAGAATATTATTCATTTTATCATTTTCAGAAAAAATAATAGTGATAGATAGGTACCATATAGTACTAAATATTATTGCTTATTTATTAGCTGTGATAGTAGCATATTTGTGGAGTAACATTGTATCAAAATTTATATCAAGAAAAAAAGTTGTTAAGAACTAGATTAATTTCTAGTCTTTTTTTATTAAGTTAGCCTGTGATTTTAGTATAGAAAGTCTACTTTTAATATTTAGATAAACTAAAAAATTACTTAAATCAGGTGAAACTCCACTGAATATGTTACCATTATAATAGAAGTAAACAATAGGAGGGAGTAAACATGACATTTTTACTAATTCTCATTATCTTAATAGCATCAATATACATAATAAAATCACAAAACATAAAAGCTGCAATAAAAAAAGACATCGAAAAAATCATCTCAGACAATCAACATAATAAACCACAGGGCGAGCAACATTATAATTACAATCGAAAAATATCAAGAAAAAAGCCAGTATATGAACCAAATCAGGACAAGCAAAATTCACAACCAGACATAAATGCAAAGGATATTATAACGGAGATAAAGACAATCTTTTTAAATATAGTAGCTGCTTTAAAGAGTGATTATTATAAATTAAAAAATTCAATCAAAGAGTACTTTAAAGAGATTTCTGTTGGAAAAGATGTTAAGCATGTGGAAAAAACAGTTTATAATGGTCCGCAGTATAATCAGCAGTATCAACATAATAATAATCCAAGTCAATGTAGAAGTAAGTGGGAAGAAGTTGAGGATAAAATAATGTCAGTAAGTACATATATACTTGCGGCTATTATTTCACTTTGCGGATCAATGATAGGTAATGCTTCACTTTATTATTTTATACCTGAAATTGTTATCAATTCTCAGAGTCCATATGAAGTACTGTATAATACTTTTATATATGGTAAGAGCTATAAATATGCTATAAATGAGGCATCTAATCAAATAATTAATTTTATTTATGGAATTGTGATTGTAGCGAGTATTGTAACTCTTATTTTGTCTGGTTATTTTTATATAAAAAATAAGGATGATGCACATAAAAAGAGATTTTTGATTGTAATTATTGTCGTATTTAATGTTTTTTTAGGTATGTTTATTTCTAATGAAATTTTATATAGTGAAATGGGGCTTTAAAAAGGTAGTATTACTAAAAATAAAATCAGGGGGGAGAAAATTGAAAAAACTATCAGCAATTTTAATAACAATCATAATGTCAATTACACTATCAGCATGTAACAATAAAACAAACGAGAGCAATCAACAATATGAAGATGCCATGTCAAATGGGAAATCAAGTGTTGTAGAAGAGGAATACGACAAAGCCATCGACTATTTTGATTTGGCATTGGAGGCGAAGAAGGACGACAAAGAGGCGACTAATTTAATCAAGCAGCTGAAATTAATGCTTGAAATTGAGGAGTCTGAGTCGCATGGTGCATATTTTTATCAAATGGAGAGAATAGACAAGATTAATGCGATTGATACGGAAACTGATGTTGTTAAGAAGAAGGCGAATGATTATAAGAAGGTTGTTTTGAAAAATATAGATGATTCGATTGATTACCTTGAAGAGAAAATTAATGATGGCGATTATGAAAAGGCACAAAAGGATATTGAGGATTTTATAAAAGAGTGTAAGAAGAGTGACAGCCTTGGGGAACAGTTGGATAGATGTGAGGGGCTTTTGAAGACTTGTAAGGCTGAGAAGAAGAAAGCGGAGGAAGAGGCTAAGAAGGAGGCTGAAGAGCAGGCAAAGAAAGAGGCAGAAGCTAAGAAGTCATCATCGAGTGAAGAGAGTTTTACAAGAGCAGATGCTAAGAGAATGTTAAAAGATACTTTTGGTACAAATGAATATGATGAATCAAAAGATTATGACACAACTCATGAGTCATATTATGTATTAGGTGATGAACCACAATATATTAATGGTAAAAAGGTTTATCATGTTGAATTATGGGATTATGTAGCAGAAGATGATTGGTGGATGCATCAAACTTGTTTTATATCAAAAGATGGATTAGAATAATAATTGAATAATAAAACACAACCCAAGTCCTAGCCCGTCACGCTAGGACTTTTCCAACCCAATACCCACCAACATTCCACCCAAAACCCCAAAAAAACATCCGCCCACCCACGAAAAATCGCCAATATAAAAAAATAATTGACATAAAATTCAAAAAATATAAAAAAATTAAACTTTTCAATAGAAAAAAGAAGGAAAACCAAACTAATTGTAGAATTATAATAACTAAAATAAAAAGAAAGGAGAGATGCGTATGATTATTCATGAAAAACTGGCTCACCTGAGCTCGAAACAAATTATACAACTCATGGACGAATATTACGCAGGGGTAAGAGTCAAAAAATTAATCGAGGATTATAAAGTCAATTGTCGACCGAATGATCTACACAAGTATTTTCCACCGATAGTGCTTGATAAACGATGTCCAATTTGTGGTGAAAATTTTCTTAATAAGAGACTTTCTAAGACTGAGATTGAAAATCAAGGCAATCCATACAGAAAAATAGAGGCTAAAAAACCTTATTGTCCTCGTTGTGGTCATATTGACGATGAGGTTTGCGGTTGTGATGCGTGTGTGGAAAAGAGAAAGAAGGAACAAATCAAGAGAGAGGCTGAATTGGAAAAGAGGGCTAAAAAGATTAAAATCAAGCTTGAAAAATCTTATACTGGCAAGGTTAGTGTTGATGAACTTGGTTTCAAAGATAGGATTTATCTGGCTAGTTTGTTGGGATATGGCTTAAGCGATGATGCCAATGTTATCGAGAGTCTGAGCGAGTGTGAGAATTCATGCACTTGTCTTGCTGAGGGTGATATGGATGAGAGAATTGTTGGTTATCTTCTAGAGCGAAATATCATAATTATCGATATAAATTCTTTGAAATATGCGCTTAAACATCGTAAGGATAAAAATCGATTTATGCGTTATAAGCTAAATGTCGAAATTGATGATAATAATATCGACGCTTTGCAAGGATTGATGAGTCCTAAGATTGATTTTAGCGATGAGAATAATATTGTAGATGCGTATAATCTTTGGAAAGAGGTTGCGATGAATGATTGTATTGCTTTTCTGGTTGATGAGATGAGAAAGAAAAATGTTGAATTTTGTCCAGTTAAAAAGACAGAGATTTTGCTGGATAGCATGCTGAAGCATTTTTCGATTCGCCAAGTGCAATATATAATTTATAAAAGTATTGATGAAATATCTAGTAAATACAAAAAAAGCAAACCTAAGAGAGGCGTTTTTTCTGATATAGTTTTCAGGAGAATGGAATATTGGGATTCGAGCATGACTTATAGAGAGTCTGAATTGCCAGAGTATAGAGACAGCAAAAAGTTTTTGTATAATAATCTGCACGGGGTCCTGTTTTCAAAGGTATTGGGACTTGGGGACAAGGGGCTTAGATGTGTAGCGAATATTAAAATTATAAGGGAGAGTGTGAGGAAATAAGTAAAATTTAAAGGAGATTGTTGGATGTTATTTAAAGAATCTGAGAGAGAGAAGATTTAAAAACCACCGAATTCTAGAGAGAGGATTTTGGTGGTTTTTTTATTGTGCGTAGATATTTAGATAAAAAATGTATTATTTGTTTAAAAAAAGGATATATTCAATATATAGCAAAAATAATATAATATTAATATAGTACAAAGTTGAGGTGGAGATATGGATGAAAATAATAACATAAAAGATATAGAAGTTGAAGGTGAGGAATCTTTAAATCCAGATAATGAATTTGGGAGTGCATATTCCATAGAAAAAATAGATATTGATATGAGTTATTTTTCTATATATGAATTAAAGAGAAAATACGACAGAAGTAAAAATATAGATAAGAATTTTTCACAAATTCAAAAAAAGAATCAAATAATATTGGATAGTGAATTTCAAAGAGAAGCTGTATGGAAAAGAAAACAACAATCAGAACTTATTGAAAGTGTATTGATTGGATTGCCTATTCCTACAATGTATTTTTGTGAAGATAGATATGCAAATTTAATCGTTGTTGATGGAAGACAAAGATTAACGGCATTTTTTGAGTTTTTAGATGACAAATTTGTATTAAGTGAATTAAAAATATTAAAAAAGTTATCAGGTAAAAAGTTTAGTCAATTGGAGCCTGTTTATCAATCTAAAATAGAAGATTATCAATTAATAATCCAGATAATAAAGCCGACAACACCTGATTCAATTAAATTTAATATATTTGATAGAGTTAATAGAGGTGGAACACCTTTGAATAACCAAGAAATGAGAAATGCATTATATCAAGGACGCTCTACAGATTTATTAAAAAAACTATCAAGAAATAAAAAATTTAAAATGGCTACAGATAATGGTATAAAAGAAAATCGAATGAAAGATAAGTATTTGATATTAAGAGCGATAGCCTTTTATTTATGGATGAATAATATGATAGTTGATAGAAGAGGAAATCTTATAAAATATAATGGAGATATAGATGATTTTTTGGGTAAGACTATGGAATATTTAAATTTTGCAGATTTAAATATATTAAAAAATATAGAGTATAATTTTATATTAAGTATGGATATAATTTATAAAATTTTGGGCAATAATGCATTTAGGATACAAAGTGAAAATAAAAAAAGATTGCCTATAAATATGAATATTTTTGAAGTTATAACTTATATAATGATGCAAATATTAAAAGATAATAAGATTAATAATTTAAAGAGTGACAATTTCATTAAGGACAAATACTTTAATCTTATAAAAAATAAAGAGTTTTTGGAGAATATAAGGAATCATAGGGATTCTATGAAAAAGGTAAATGATAGATTTAATATATTTGCAAGAAATTTTATTGAGGAGATAGTGAATGATTAAGAAATTAAAAATACAGGGATTAAAGTCAATAGATGAGATTATATTAGAGTTAAAAAATTTGAATTTATTAGTAGGAGTTAATTCTTCAGGAAAGTCTACTATTATTCAAAGTTTATTAATTGCAAGCCAAAATATATCAAATGATAAATATAATTTTAATGGAAATTTAGTATCTTTAGGAGATTATTCAGAAGTTAGGAATTTTAATACAAATGCCAAAAACATAAATATAGAAATAGATTCTATATATGATAAGTATAAATTTGAATTTTTTGAAAATAAAGATGTAAAGATTACTAAGAATAATGAAAAAAATGAATTAGAGTTTGATAATGGTTTATATTATTTGTCTGCATCTAGAATAGGGTATTTAGATACATATGAAAAAAATATTAAATCTGTATATAAATATGGAATTAATGGTGAATACTGTTTAGATTATTTAAATAAAAATAGAAGTAAAATATTAGATGAAAATATGGTAAAAGATGATACAAGTCTTACATTATATCATAGTGTAAATTATTGGTTTACATATATTATTGGTGGAAGTGTAGAAATTCAAGATATAAAACAAACAGATAGAATAAAGGTTTTATTTTCAGGTAAAAATGGTATCGATGTTAGAACGAAAAATATAGGTTCTGGTCTAAGTTATCTTATCAGTATTATTATAATGTGTTTATCATTGGAAGAAAATGAAACACTAATAATCGAAAATCCGGAAATACATCTGCATCCAAAGGCACAATCAAGACTAATAGAATTTTTAATATTTATATCAAAGAGAAATAGACAATTAATAATAGAAACACATAGCGACCATATTTTCAATGGTATAAGAGCAGGGATTTCAAATAATGAAATAAATAAATATGATGTTTCTATAAACTTTTTGAGTCTTGATAATAATTATTGCACTGTAAATAATCCTATAGAAATTGGGAAAAGAGGTAGTATAAAAAATTGTCCAAAGGATTTGTTTGACCAATTTGATATAGATTTAGATAGAATGTTGGGGTTATAAAATGAGTGTTATAATAAATGATTTGTCAATTGATGGTCAATTTTCAGATGTAGATGAATTTTGTGATAATATTTTGGAACAAATGATACCAATTTTGGATATTTTAAATGATTTAGATATAAATGTGCTAAAAGGGTATAATACATATAATTTAAATATAACAAAAAGTGAAAAACTAATAGATATAATGAAGGTTCGTGGTAAACCAGAAATTACAAAATTAAAGAGTCAATTAAGTAAAATGTTTTTAGATGAACCTTATTGGGAGAGCGATAAAAAATCTAATACTGGAAGTATTTATGAATGTGAATTTACAGATGAATTAGAGGGATATTGTATAGCCGAAGCATTTGAAAGAGAAGTGCCAGTTTTATCATTTGAGCATAATAGATTTAAGAATAATAAAATATTAATTAAAAAGGATGATATAGAAGAAAATGTTTTAAACATATATGATTATAATAATGCATTAGATACTTTTAAAGAGAGTGGAAAAATAAGTCCATTTGAGTACTTATCTGAAAGATATAAGTTTAAAGATAGCTTTGGTTTAAGTATGGGAAAAAATTTATTTAATGACTTTATAGAGGAAGCAAGCTTATTACCAGAGGATGTTGATATCATTATAAAGGATCTTATTAAATTTATTGATTCAGATAAAAAAGGTATACATATAGATAGATACTCAGACCATATAGAAGGAAAGCTACATGAATTTAGAACGAATATTACTAATAATAGACAGATAAGAATTTTTTACTTTAAAAGAGAAGATGAAATAATTTTTTTAAATGGATTTTTGAAAAAAACTCAGAAAACTCCACCTAGACAAATCGAAGCAGCTAAAAAAATTTTAAAAGAATTAGAATGATAAATAGAAATCCGCTTATCTTTATAAGATATAAGTGGATTTCTATTTATTTAGAGAATTATTGTATCTATGGAGCTGATTTTGTATAAATATGTATAATCATGTAAAATCAGGCGACACATGACAACATCTGTTAGAATTTGAATTACGAAAAAGTACGAAAACTAATGAAAAATACTTGCAATGATGTTACAATTTAATTAATAAAATTACAAATATCAAATAAATGTGATTTTATTAGTCAAATTTGTTGCAACAAGTATCAGATGTTTTTAATTAAAAAGAGTTATTTTATATAGTATCAAGGAGGTATGTTTATGCAAAATTTTTTAAGACTTAATGAAGGCGATATAGTGGAAATAATAATAGCATTTATAAACAAAAATGTAGGAAATGAAACTATAACAGAAGTCGATTATGATAAACTTGGAATTCATATCGATAGCGACATACTCATAAAAGAAACTCCTATTATAATAAATGTAAGATGCAAACTGAATTTAACTGAAATGATAAGATACATAGTACAAAACAAGGGCTGCAGCATATATATTCAAACTTGGAAGGAAATTTATAGAATTAAGAGAAACAAGGAGATAGTGGAGCTGTACAATAACAATATGAACTATATGGATATTGCAAATAAGTTTGGGATTTCACATAGGAGAGTTCACCAAATTTTGAAAAGAGAAAGTGAAAAAGGCATATAGATTATTGATATAAATTTAATATTAATGTATAACTATATTAAAGAGATTAGATAATAAATATAAGAAGATCTACTCATAGAGCGTGAGTAGCTGAAAATAAATAAGGCTCAAAAGTGGATTTACTCATAGAGCGTGAGTAACTAAAAATAAAGAAAGCTCAACGAGAAGATGAAAATAGCCCCGGTATAAGGGCTATTTTTATGTATGTAATATATTGATTTTATTTATATTTCTCCACGTATTTTGCATGTGTCGTGATATAATAACCAGATTTCAACTTATACATATCAGTGCCATTTCGTTTTATAAGCTGTGAAACTGTGAAAACTTCACCACAAAGGGCGATTCCGGCGATGCTGGAGTTTTTGAAATCGGGCGTTTTGTGGTAGTTGACGTCGTGGATGATTTTTATCATTTTTGGGATGTCGGCGTATTGCTCGCCACTGCCTTGATTTTTACTGCCTGTGCTATTGCCTGAATCGGATTTTGCATTGTCGTTGATTTTCTTGTTATAATTCGGCGATGTACAGTTTATTATGTCATTTACTGTGATTTTCCCTTGTTTTAAATTATCACAATCAATCTTAAATTGTTGCATCTTGTCTGGATTTTTGACCATATAAATAGGGCAGAGTTTGTATTTTTTGCCGACGACGTCTGTATGAGTGATGATGTCTTTTTTACAATTGAGATTTTTATAGCTGCAAAGCCACGCACAAAGGTGGACCATGCTTTTGTATGTCAAATCTGTGTAGTGGTTGTCGTTGCCTGTTGTTGCGACTTCGATTGCGATTGCGTATGAGTTTGCGCTGTTTGTCGCATAACATATCTCATCAGTCGGAATCAGTTGATATATCTCGCCTCCAAGCCCAATGACATAGTGCGAAGATGCAAAGATATATCTGTTGCCAATTTTGTATCCATTTGCAACGACGTTGTTAAAATATGAGACAGTCTTGTCACCATCGACATCTGGCTTGCCAGTGTAGTGGATGGCGATTTTTGTAGCAGATAGGGGAACACCAGGTCTGCCATATTTGTTTCTTTTTTGCCATTTTTCGATTACATTAGGTTTTTTTATCATATTTCCTCCTTATTTAAGATAATTTGTAAAAGCTGAGCTAGTTTATATGATAAATCTAGCTCATATGTATTAAGAGATTTTGTACTAAAATGGGATTTCTTCGTCGTCGATACACGCTGTTAAGTTTGCTTGTGGATCATTAGTTGTGGATGTATTATTAGTTGCAGCATTTGAATTATCAACGTCTGCAGAAGAATCAGAACTGCCAGATAAAGTAGAATTCCCATTGTCAACGCCAGAAGCATCAGCGCCATTGCCAGTATCAATATTATAATCACCAGCACTAGAAGTATCTGTACCAGCATCAGTATTGGTGCCAGAAGCATCAAGCCCATTTCCCTTAGGAATATTAAGCCTCATCAGCTTATGCACGACAATTTTGGCGAAGTTGCGGTTGTTCCCGTCGGAGTCGACATAGCGGTCGATGTGGAGACTGCCGCTTACTGCGATAAGGTAGCCTTTTTGGAAACAAGTTGAGAAGTATTCGGCTTGTTTGCCCCAAACTTCGACAGGGATAAAGTCGGTTACGGTTTGATTGTCTTTTTTATAGCTGCGGTCGATGGCGATTGTGCCTTTTGAGATTGCTGTTCCTGAGCTGAAAAATTTAAGCTCTGGGTCGGCCGTAAGCCTTCCAATTAGTGTAACTAGGTTCATAGTTTTACCTCCTTATTTTTAAAAAAATATATTCTTAATCAAATGATTCTTGTTCATATGATGGCATATAGCCGAAGTCCTTTTTTAGCTCATTGCCTGTTTTGGTAAAGAATCTCTTGCGGGCAGTGTCGAATGTAAGCATTGTTTTGTAGCGGATTGAGCCTGTGATTCTGTTTTTTAGTACGAAGAGTTCGGTTTCGGGTTCTCTGCCTTCGCGTGATGCTTTTAGGACATAGTCGGCTAGGTTTGGGATTTCGCTGGCTCCTGATATTTCAAAGACGTGGGGTTCTTTGTTCATCATGGAGTTTTTGTTCGAATGTGCTACTAAGACTATGACTATCTTATATTTTTTCGCCAGTCTTTTTAGCGATTTTACGGCAATTATCTGCTTTTCATATTTGTCATTACCACTACAATCGAGTGTCATTAGGTTGTCAAGGACAAACAGTTTGACATTTTTCTTAGTCGCTAAATATTCAATTGCGTGGGAGATATTGGCCTCGTCTGCTTTTGCCTCTTTTGAATAAAAAAACAGTTTGTCATCAACCCATTGTGTTATCATTTCAAGCCCCTCATCCGAAACTTTTGCATACTTGCCCATATTACTTGTGTAATTTAGAAGATGTTGAGGATTTGCAACGGTTCTAGTGAACCAATCCATACACATTTCGTAAGTCAGCTCGCCTGAATATAAGAACGAGTTGAACCCATTACTAATAGCATTTGCAATGATTTGGTTCAAAAATGTACTCTTTCCGGCTCCAGGGCTACCTGTCAAAACAGTCAAAGTCCCAAAGTTCAGCCCATCGCCAAGCAAGGCATCAAGTCCTGCAAATCCTGTCAAAATTCCACCTCTTTGGACAGAAATAGAGACCTTGGATGCATTTACAACTAAATCTTCGGAGTTGGAATTGTCCATAATCATGGATTTAAAATCTTCTGAGAAAGTTATAAGCGACTTTTGATCCATGGATTTTATGTTTTTCGATGTAGTCGCAAGCATTTCGTGGCCGCTTCGTTTCATCGAAAAATCCTTGACGATTCTGATATAATAGCTGATGTTTGATACTGATGGAACGACTGTTACCAAGCTTGTCAAATACGCTACTCCGCCGACTTTGTCCAATTGATCGTGATTTGTTAATTCGCTCGAAAGTGTAACAGGGTCTATTTTTTCGTTACGTTCATACAATTTTTGCATATGTTTGTAGATTATTTGGTGTTGTGGGTGAAAAAAGTCGTAAACAGACAAATTAAACTGATTACCCACCGAAACCAACTCCGGCTCAATCAAAATCGCCCCCAAAATACTTTGTTCCGCACCCAAGTTGTAAAGTGCCATAAAAATCCCCCCTTAAAATTCTATAAAATCAGCAGTGTTGTAATAGCTTTTAGATGTTGAAATCTTATTCTTTAGAGCCCTTTTTGCACCATTAAATTGAGCCAAAATTCTTTTATAATGTCTTCTTAGATCACTTGCCTCTACAATTTTATCACTCCAAAATGTATTATCATCATTGGTAAAAGTCCATTCAATAACCTCTGAAACCTCGTCAAAATCACGTTTGTCTTTGTATAAAATATTTTTAAAATCTCTTACCCATTTCTTAAAATCAGGCAGAGGGAAAGTAGGATTTAACTCTTTTATAAATTTCCAAAGCAACTCACTAAGAGTAGTTTCATTATTTTCAGAATTAGAAGAATTATAAATAATATTATTTTTATTTATTTCTATCTTTTGGTCGGACTCTAGAGCACCTCGGTCAGACTCAAAAGTTCCTTCTTCGGCCTTAAATGTGTCAGTTTTTGGCTCAAAAGTGAGATTTTCGTCGTTTAAAGTGTGAGAATTTAACTTAGATGGACTTGTTAGTGATTCAGAAATACCTTTTGGTGACTTTAATGAACCTTCTTGTGAATTAATAACACCTTGTGGTGATTTAAAAGAACTTGTAGTCGACTCGATTGCACCTTGTGGTGATTCAATTGCACTTATAGTTGATTCGATAACACCTTCTTGAAACTCTGTATTACCTTCATGTGATTCAAATGAACTTTCTTGCGACTTTAACTCACTAGATTTCACATTAAGCGAACCCGCATTCAAAATATAATCCCCAACATTATTAGATGCACTTTCTTCAACCGGCATAAGACCCGCAGAAATCTTATCAAATCCCTCAGTTGGCAGATTAAAAGAATTCGCCAAATCCTCACAATAACGATGATTATCATAATCAGAAAAATTCCCACAACATTTACTACAACGACAATTTTCACAACCGAAATTATCATCATCAAAAGCAGGACTAACAGGTGGTGGTTTTATCGCAGAAACATTGGCAATACTACTGTTTGGAGTATTGCTGATAAGTCTTATATAGTTAGGCCCGATGGCATAATAAGTAAAAGTTCCTCTCTCGCGAACTACTGTTTTTTTGAATATTTGAGCCTTGCATAATTTTTTTAACCTTCTATATATAGCAGTTTTTTGCAGATGTAAAATCGGCATATCCTCGCTGACTTTTTTGTGATAAATCCAGTAATACACTTCGCCATCGACGATTTTTGTGTCCATTTGGTTAGTATCTTTGAAATCGACAAACCATCTTAAAAGGTATAAATCAATCCCATCTATATTCAATTCAGACGCTACTTCTTGAGAAAATCCTTGTAAATTATATTTCATAACCACCGCTCCTAACTTTTTTAAAAATTTTTTTTGAAAATATGTATAAGACCTGAAAATGTGTCCATAATTAAGGTAAGATCAAAATAGTTCTCTGGGGAGGGATATAGCCCCAACGGTATGGGGCATAATACTATTTTGATTTTAGTGAAATAATGTTGCTCGAAAGCTCATTTATACTGTTTGTTAGGGTCTCCAGCTTCGATTCTAGCCTCACCAATAGATATATCGAAACGGCCACTGGAAATCCTACGTTAGCGATTAGAGTTTCAATGATTTCCATAAATATCTCCTTTCATTCAATGTTATAAATACATAGATATGATATTTGAATTAATGATTTTAAATGCTGAAAGGGGGAAGCAACTGCTTCCCCCACCATATACTTTAAAACCACATACAAACTATCTATTCAGATAAAGTACTGTTGTCTATTCTTACAATGTTATATACATCGTGCTTTTGCAGATTACCAAGTGCATTTGCAACATCCAAAACATTTTGGTCAGTCGCTTCTGAATCTACATAATTAAATGTCTTAGTACCAGTTATTTGCTTAGAATTTTCATCTAAGCCTTTATTTAGGTACAATTTTAATGATGATAAGTTTTTTGTAACTACAACTGCCATAAAAGTAACCTCCTTTCTTTTTTATTTAGTACCAAACCCTAGCCTACACAACAAGATCGTATTCTTGAGTTTGAGTATTTACGATTCTAGCCTCAACAGCTTCAACCAAATCATAATTATTTTTCTTAAAGATGTTCTTTTCAACAATTAAGTCCATCGCCGCTTTTATCTCGGCTTCTGTCAATGCGTCTTTTGGGTCCTCAATAGTGAAAGTAACTTCTTTACCGATAGAGTTTTTAAATACTAGTACTAATTTTTTAGATTCAGCCATGTTTGCACCTCCTTTCTTGTTTGAAAACTAATTTGTTTTCTTGGTTAAATGATACTATAGAACCGTTTTCACGTGCTATTAAACTATTTTATTATAATATTTTAAAGAAATAGTGTAGTGACTAATTTCTATTTAAAGAAAATTTTGAAAATTAGAATAATTAGAAATATACAATTTCTATAAAAGAGACTACTATATAAAATAAGAAAACAAGATAGGGGGATTAAATTATGAAAGATAACAATCCAGAGAGAAGAATACCAGAAGATTTAGTACCACTTTATAATATTGTCGGAGAGGAGAAATACAAATTGATAATTAAAGAAATGGGAGGCGGTTTATATTATATTCCGACTAAAGACGAATTAGATATAGTAGAAAGAGATAGAGGGATTTTTGAGGATTATATTATAAAAGGAATGAAAATCAACAGTGTTGCGAAAAAATGGGGGCTTAGTGCCAGTATGATAAGTAAAATTGTGGGAAAGGAACGTGATAAAAGGAAGAAAAAATAGATAGTGTTTTGAGGAAATTCTAATAAACCGAGTCAAATTAATTTTTGGCTCGGTTTGTAAATGAAAATACAGACTCTTGGGCACAGGGAACAGGAGCGCTAAATAGAGCCAATACCTTTTTTGCATATACTTATAATGTTATTGTACAAGGCATAGTTAAAAATAGATTAACTAATGATGGGAAATTACAATTCAACTATAAAAATGCAGGAGTTTTCGAATCGCCAGAAAAACAAATAAGCGGAAGAGAAGTCTATCAAAATGTACAATTCCCATTTGTAAAAGATGCGAGTGGATATTATGAGTTTAACAGTTCAGAAAATCACGTTCATGTTGATAAAAGTAAGAAAAATAGACAAACTTTAACTTTAGAATCTGGGAAACAAACAGTAGGAAGTGTATCATCATTCTTCCCATTCAATGCTGATGGAAATTATAGCCCAGATTATCACTTCGGTATGAATATGAGTATACCTTTTTATATCAATGAAAATGGTAAAGACGAAAATAACAATCCTATAAAATTTGAATTCTCTGGTGATGATGACGTTTGGGTATTTATCAACGGGAAATTAGTTCTTGACTTAGGCGGTATACATGGTGCTATCGACGGTAGTATAGATTTTTCAACAGGAGAAGTTAAGTACGGATTTAATAAAACGAATAATGTAAAAGTTATAAAAGCTGGACAAACAACACAAACAGATGCAGCATCAACTACTTTACAAAACCTAGGTATCGATATGGCAGAACTTGCAAAAGGTGAAAATAACCTACAAATATTCTACCTAGAACGTGGGGCTGGTGAATCAAACTGCAAAATAAAATTCAACTTACAACAAAGAGACTCATTAGAAGTTAACAAAACATTAGGATCTACAACTCCTTACACTGACAACAACTTCGAGTTCCAACTTTTAAAACAAAATCAAAACGGACAATACGAGCCAGTTGGAAACAAAGCGTATACATTATATACAGCAAATAACTCAATCGAATCAAATAATTATAAAACAGACAAAAATGGTAAATTCCACCTTAAAGCTGGTCAACGTGTAAACTTTACATCAAACCAAATCGGTAAATATAAAGTTGTCGAGCTGACTGGTGGATATGAAAAAACATGGTCTGGAAGAAAAGAATCAATAGCGACAGGAAATATATCTGACAATAAAAATGCTTATGAAATACAAATAAGCGAAAATGACACAAAAACAGCAACTAGATACACTGTAAACTGCATAAACTCTGCAGATGTTACACTAAACGACGACACTATAGTACTAGACTATGGAAAAACAGTTAGACATAATGTTAGAACAAACGACAACACAAGTTCACAAAATGCGAGTGTTTACGGAATAGGTTCTGGAGATTTAGCGAAAAATGTTGAAAGTGCAACTGGATATTCAAAATTAGATACAGATGTCGATTTACACAACGGCAAAATTAAAATAGACGAAGATGGTGTTGTTGAATATACGCCAACAAGATTTATGAACAGCGTTGATAAGGCGAATTATGTTGTTTCTTATCAAGTTGGAAACGGAAATCGACAAGACACTAGATATGCTTATGGTACAGTAAATGTACTTCCTGCGACTTCTGTTTATTATGAAGATGACTTTGGAACTGAGGATAATACTGATTCGACTGTTTCAATAGTTTGGAGCAATGGCTGGGGAACTACTGGCGGAAACAAAGATAATAAAGAACAATCATCTGCAAACAAAAATTATGGTTGGGATGATGCATATAAAAATGATAAAACTTATAGTGATGAAACAGCACACTATTCAGATGTTAAAGGTGCAACTGCAACATTTACATTTAAAGGGACTGCTGTAGATGTATATAGTAGAACAAATGGGGATGTAGGATTAATACGTGCAGTACTTTATAAAGGAACAGAAGTGACTAAATCAGCGTATCAAATGAAATATATCGATAATGTTTCACAATCAGGAGATTATTATCAAATACCAACTTTATCATTTGATGATTTAGAATATGGGACTTATACTGTACAAATAACAGCTGGGGCAAAAGGCCAAGGTACAACAGGAACATACTACTTAGATGGTATTCGTGTATATAATCCATTAGGAAATGTCGATGCAAATTCAGTTGCGGGAAAAGCGTATAGTGAAGCAGGTGAATCGAACGCTCAATATATATCAGTTAGAAAAGATTTATTAGATAGCACAAAAGTTAATGATTTAGCATCAAGCATAAGCGGCTCTTTATTTATCGATAAATCAGAAAACAAAGTTGGAGATAGAACAGATGATATAGGGACATATAAAGATTATGGTCCAAAAAATGAAGTATATGTTAAAGAAAATCAAGGTGTCGCATTCAAAATAAAAGAATACGATTCAGACAACAACAAGGTGTTTATAGGATTAAAATCACCACAAGGAAAAGATGTAAAAGTAAAAGTTACTAGTGGAGAACATATACAATATATAAACTTAAGTTCTGCAGCAGATTTATATTATGAAATTACACCAAATGAAGATGGAAATGTTGTAATTGAAAATATGACAGATAATTTATTATCTATAACAAAAGTTAGAATAACTTTTAAAAATGCTACGACTATTAAAAATTCATTAATAAGTACGCCAGAATTAATGTCTTATGTTGAAAAATTTGATTCATTATCTGTGAAACAAGACAACAATAAAGATGATAGTCTTGGTAAAGATGATATAGATATTGAAAATCCTGAAGATAAAAATGATGAGGCAGTTAAACCTGTTTCAATTTGGCAAAAAATTATGGAAAGTATTAAAATTTGGTTTGGAAAATAATTAATAGAGGAGACATAATGAAGAAACAATATAGTAAACCGGGAATAATTATTGAAGACTTTAAAATATCACAACATATAGCAAGTTGTGGAGCACCGCATGAAAGTCAATGGGGAAGTCCATTATCAGGATCGCCAGCTAGTTGTGCATGGCTAGATCCATTTAATGATAGGATTTTTACAAGTACTAGTGTGGGTCTTGGTGGCAATCCATGTTCTGATTTACAATACAAAGAAGAAAACGGAAAATTCGATATATATTGCTATAATAATCCAGAAGGCGGACTTGCTGTTTTCGGATCTTAAAATAAATACTTTTTTAGTATATATGGTCATGCAAAATAGCATGACCATATTGATATATGAGGAGGAAAATGGAGAAAAATAGATATTATGTGAGTATAGCCGATGTATCAATAGGAATAAAGACTGATTTTGATGTTTTAATTGGGCAAGAAGGTGAACAATTTTTTTGTAGAGAAAGTATTCCTACTAATATAAAAAATGATATATCCTTTAATATACAAAAAACAAATAATCCATTAATAATGGGAAATAAAATATTTGATGAGGATGAATTTTTTATTTATGAAACAGAATTTGGATTTACCCGTCAATTTACTTCGATTATAAGTAAAAAACCTTATGCTTGGCTTACACCATACAATGAATATAATTATAATTTGAGTTATTTGTCAGGAAGAGAAGAAGATTTTAAGTATTCCAAGAATATTTTAGAAGGTATAAATATCGAAAGCATACTAAATAAATTTAATGGATTTATACTCCACAGCTCATTTATAAATTGGCAAAATAACGGAATACTATTTTCCGCACCATCTGGCACAGGAAAATCGACACAAGCTGATTTATGGAACAAGCATGAAAATGCGGAAATTATAAACGGCGACAGGGCAGGAGTTAGGAATGTCGACGGTGTTTGGAGTGCGTATGGGCTGCCCGTTGCTGGTTCATCGGGTATTTATAAAAACAAAAAAGCACAAATTTCGCATATAATCGTTTTAAGACAAGGCACGGAAAATAAATTAACACGATTATCACCGAGGGATGCATTTATAAAAATTTATAGCGAGACGACGGTCCACACTTGGGATGATGAGTTCCAAAACAACATACTAAATATGATTTCGGATTTGGTACAAAATGTGCCTGTGTATTTATACGAGTGTTTGCCAGATGAGAGCGCTGTCGAATTTTTAAAAGAGCAGATAATAAAAGATAATAAATTATAAAATTAAAATAGAAAAATTATAAAGAGGTAACAAAATAAGACTAAAAAATACTTATTTATACAATTTACAAAGAGGGAAAAAATGAAGCAAAGACTAATAGAACCGAGATTGACAGAATTTCTTCACAGAAAGGCATCTATTACAAGCACGCCGATAAGTGGAACATTCGAATTATCGCCATTATGCAACATGGATTGCAAAATGTGTTATATAAAAATGTCGAAAGAAAAACAAGAAAGCATCGCAAGGCTGAGAACAAAGGACGAGTGGCTTAAACTTGCTAAAAATGCGAAGGATAGGGGAATGTTATTTTTACTTTTGACTGGTGGGGAGCCGTTTTTAGTGAAGGATTTTAAAGAACTTTATATCGAACTACACAAAATGGGCTTCTGTTTGTCGATAAATTCGAACGGGACGATGATTAATGAAGATGTGATAAAGTGGCTAAAACATTATCCTCCGACAAGAATCAACATAACGCTTTATGGGGCGAGTGATGAGACTTATTCAAGGCTTTGTGATAATCCAAAGGGGTTCACACAAGTTAAAGCCGCACTTGGTTTATTAAAGGAAAATAATATACAAGTTAAGCTAAATTGCAGCGTTACACCTTATAATAAGGATGATTTGAGAAAAATGATGAAATTTGCACAAGATAACGACTTAATAATCCAAGCGACTTCATACATGTTCCCTCCATTGAGGAAGGATTCGACTCAAATCGGTCAAAATAACAGATTTTCGCCAAATGACGCATCGCTTTATGGAGCATATATAAGTGCATATAGCAACGGATTTGACAACTTTAAAGCATACGTAGAATCTGGCCAAATTGAATTATATGACACAGACGACGACTGCGGTGTTATTGAAGGAGATTCAATGCGTTGTCGCGCAGGGATTACAAGCTTTTGGATGACATGGGAAGGAAAGATGTTGCCTTGTGGAATGATTCCAGACGAGGGAAAAGATCCATGGGAAGTCGGATTTGATTCTGCATGGGAAAATGCGAAAAATATCGTAAAAGATATAAAATTGCCAGTTGAATGTGCAGGCTGTGGCAAAAAAGAAAGATGCAAAGCTTGTGCAGCAATGGTTTATACGGAAACGGGAAGTTATGACAAAGTTCCACAATATAGATGCGAGATGACGAATTTTTATCAAGATGCATGTAAAAGGGTGCTTTGTGAATTGGAAGATGAAATGGTACAAATTTAAAAGGTGAATTTTAAGATTTATATAAATTGGAGTGATTAGAGTGAACAAAAAAAAGAAGATAATAGGAGTTGCGGCGGTGCTTGCTGTATGCTTGGCAATAGCAATACCAGTCGGAAGAGGGAAATTTAATTTTGATGATAAGTTTAAAATAGCAGGGAATTTTAAGGCAAATAGTTCAAAAAATGATGCTGAAAACGGCCAATCAGGTGACACTAATAATATAGATGGAAATATAGGTTCAGATTCGAGCAAAGATAGTGTTTCAGATGGAAAGAATCAAGATAGCAATAGCCCAAACGGAAATAATGATTCTGGTTCAAATAGCAAGAATAATGGAACAGATCAAAATAATGTCGGAGGAAATTCCAACAGTGGCAACCAAAATACAGGCGGAGTTTCAGGCGATGGTAGTATAACAGATTTCGACAATACAGGCGAAACTATAAAAGATAATTACGAGGTGAACGATGCTGATATCAAAATCCAACATATCAACTCATATTCGGGGATATTTATCGAGGATGGTTCTGATGTTGAGGTCGACAATGTCGCAGCAATACAAGTAAAAAATACATCAAAGAAGGCGTTGGAATTCGCCCAAATCCAAATTTATAACGGAGACAAAAAGCTCGTGTTTGATGTGTCATCACTTCCTGCGAATTCGTCAGCAATAATAATGGAAAAAAACAAAGCCCCATTAGACAAAAGCAAAAGCATAACTTATGGCGGAACAACAGGAGGCTACACAAATAAATTAGAAAAAGATGCGACAATCAAATACCAAAAAGTCGACAACAACGGCATAAAAGTTACAAATAAATACAACAAAAATATACCTTGTGTGCGCATTTTCTACAAATATAAATCAAGCGAGGGATACTACATCGGCGGAATAACTTACACTGCCAAAATCAACAACCTAAAAGCTAAAGAAAGTCAAACAATCTATCCATCTCACTTCGACTCAGACGGCGGCGAGATAATGATGATAAAGACTTACACAACAGCGCAATAAAGTGCTTTATGGAGGAAATATGGAATTTAAAAAAGAATTTATACTAAGAGAAATCGTTGGAGAGGCAGTCCTTATTCCAACAGGCGCAACAGCAGCACAATTCAACGGGCTGATGTCAGTCAACGAATTGGGCAAATTTATATGGGAAAACTACGAAAAAGCATCAAACGAAGACGAACTGCTAAAATTTGTTTTGGACGAATACGAAGTCGACGAGGACGTTGCCAAAACAGACTTGGACGAGTTTTTGACTGTGCTTAGGGAAAATGAGATTATATAGAAGTAAATTGTTAGAGCTGGACTTTGTTTTGCAGGGTTTGGCTCTTTTTTTATTGAATTTTTTATATATTAATAGAAGAAAACGATTGTGGGATATAATTGTATATAAAAAATTCATATAAATTAAGTTATAGTATTGAAAAAATTGGAAAGTAAATGTACAATAAATACTATAAAAATCGGCAATAATTGGAAAAAACAAAATTTCTTTAAGACGACAAAGGAAATTTATTTTTTATGCTAAAATTAATGCTAGATAAATAGAAAAAAATACCAAAAAGATAGATAATCTTAGTGTGAGGTGGTTTTTATGAGTAAAAAAGGTTTAATTGTGGGTATATTGGTAGTTTTAGTAGCAGGGGTGGCTATCTGGAAAGTAACATCAAATAATTCATCAAATGATGTTGCAAACAATGTATCTGAAAAATCTGAAGCTAGTCAAGGAGAAGACTCTAAAAATGGACAAGCGAATAAATCTGATCAAAATGATTCCGACAAAGCTAATCAAGATAAGCAAGATTCAGATAATAGTTCCAATAATTCTAGCAAAAACGACGGAAATAACAGTGGTGGTGACAATTCAGCAATAGTAAGTAATATATCAGGTTTTACTTCTGAAAATGGAGGTAGTTCAAAATCTGGAAAAGACAATTCAAGTTCAAGCAACAATGGCAATTCAAAATCTGATAAAAATAATAATAGTAGCAATAAATCCAACACAATGTCATTACCATATACAATAGCATCAACAGGAATGAAAGTAACAAATATAGGAAAATACTCAGGAAAATTTGTAGAAAACGGAAGCGACAAAAGTGTTAGTAACGTACTTTCAATAGTAGTTACAAATACATCAAACAAAGATTTACAATATGGTGAGATTAAATTAAAAGCAGGTGGAAAAACTGCAACATTCAAGTTGACTAATATACCATCTGGAAAATCAGTTTTAGCACTTGAAGCAAACGGCATGAAATATAGTTCTGGAGCTGGTTATAAATATGCAGATGCAACATATGCGCTAACAAATATGCCAATGAACTCTAACAAAGTTAAAGTCAGCACAAGTGATTCTAAAGTAACAATCAAAAATACATCAGGAAAAGATTTAGGAACAGTTTATGTTTACTACAAAAACTTGGATAAATCAGGTGCTTACTTAGGAGGAATTACATACAGAGTTAAATTCGATAATGTTAAAAAGGGGGGAACATTATCTCAAAATACTAAGCATTTTTCAAAATCTAACAGCAAAATCGTTATGGTAGATACTGAAAAATAGTTTGTTGTCGGTAATAATTTTAAAAATACAGAGGATTTTTAATAAATAATTATTATTTTGGGGCATTTCGAGTGGATAAGTAGATTTATTGGGCGGATTAGTTTTTATTTTGGTTAGATTTTTTTGATAAATAAAAGGAGTTTGTCTAAATTAATCGAATTTAATAGACATAGGGTTATGTATTTTTAGAATTAATTATAAAAATAATTAATAAAGGGGGATTTTAAATGAAAAATCGATTGACTAAATTTTTCACCGTTTTTCTAGCAGTCGTATTGTGCATCGGTATGGCACCCGCAACAGGATCGACAGCATATGCCGCTTCTAGATGGGGTGGAAGTAGTATTTCTAGTTGGTTTGGTGGATCATCAGATAAGACTGAATCTAATGATCAGGTGCAAGAAGATACTTTAGAAGCTGGTACTCCAACAGCAGGTGATACTGCTAGTGATGATACTAGTGGTACAGTAGACGATATTAAATTAACAAAGACAGCTACATCAAATGGTACTGATGAAGATGGGAATCCATTGTTTGATATTAATTTAGGTGTACAAGGTAAAAAAGTTACTGTAGGAGCTCCAGTTGATATTACATTAGTAGTTGATTTATCAAATAGTATGACTAATAATAATAGTCAAAGTTTAGCAATTACAAAAGCTGCTGCAAAACAATTTATAGAAACTGTACTTCCTAAAAGTGGAACAAGTAATGTTAGAGTTTCTATAGTTGCTTATGGATCATATGGACATGCTTATAATTTTACAGCAGGTATATGGAATGATTTTGGTTCAACTTCTAATTCTGGATATTATACAAGTTCAAGAAGTGCTGCTTTAAGTGTAATAAATTCAGGTAAATTTAAACCAACAGGAATAAATGGTGATTCTGGTGGTACTAATACTGAAGCTGGATTTAGAACTGCCAAAGCTGTTACAGATACTAGAAATAAGGAAAAAGCAACAAGTGTAGTTGTATTTATGACAGATGGTATTCCTACATTTAGAATGGATGGAAATAGTTCAACAAGTGATGGTGCTGTAAATAAAACATCTAATGCAGAGTTTAATGAAGCTGTTTTAGCAGCAAGAGAATTAAAAGCCGCAGGAAATAGTATTTATACAGTTGGTTTATTAACTTCCTATAGAGATCCTAGCGATGAATTAACAATGGCGAATAAACTTTTAGCTGGTGAAACAACATATGGAACAGAAGAAAAAGATAATAATTCTTATAATATAAAAGATGTAGAAACAAGTGCATCATATGAGAAATATTATAGCGAGACAAGAAATATAACATATTATGATAATAGATCTAATATATGGACATTACAAAATGGAAATTATTATCCAGTTACAGTAGAACGTTCTTGGGATAATTATACTTATACTTATAATAATGGTGAAGTATTAACAACATCTTATGGAGATTATTCTATACCAAATATAACATTATATAAAAAAGATAATAATACTTCTACACAAAAAGAATACTACAGTATCGGAGCTGCATATTCAACTAAATACTATCCAATAACACAGTCTGAAGGTGCTGGGGACAAAATAAAACAAATATATACAGAAATAGCTAATACAACATTAACTTTAGCAACAGGTACAGTAGTAGATAAAATACCAGAAGGTTTTGAACTTACAGCTGAAAGTAAAGCTGAATTAATAGCTGCTGGTTATACAGTTAGTGAAGATGGAAAGACAATAACTTTTGAAGGAATTCAAGCAGGAGCAAATAAGAAAGAACTAGCATTTACAGTTAAATATACAGGTGTTAAATATGGTTCTGCATATACTAACACACAAGCAACTTATACAGGAACACTTTATGATGAATCATCATTTGGACCTTTATATTTTGAAAAACCAGTTGTAGGATTAAATCCTAAAACTACAGATGATTCATATGTACAACCTATAGGCAGTTCTATGTTAGAAGTATTAGTAAATGATCCATCATTTAATCAAAAAATAACAGATGATGGATATACAGTTAGTAAATTCACAATAGAAATAGTTAAACAACCTACAGATGCAACTGCAACAGTTGATGGAGAAAATGTAAACTTTACATCTACTAAATCAGGAACATATGAATTTACTTATATAGTAAAAGCAACAGCTACTAAAGGAGATAAAGTATTTAATTTAGTTTCTAGAGAAACTAAAGTTACAGTAGATGTTGTAGCAGCTGCAAATAAAGCATTTGTAGTTGATTTTGGTAAACCTGTAACTTATTCAGCTAATGAAGTATTCTCAACTGAAGAATTACAAAATACTATAGCTAAAAAATCAGGAACAGATAATTATGGAACATTAGCCTTAAATAAGGATAAATCTATAACTTATACATTAAATAAATTTATGGAAGGTATAGATAAATATGTATTTAATGTAAATTGTAAAGGTGTAGATTTAGATAAGACTGTATCAATGGTACCAGCATCAAGTATATATTATGAAGATAACTTCAGTGATAAAAATGGAAATACTTTGATCAATTATGGCAAAGGATGGAAAGTTTTAGGAACTGATAATATACCTGGTGTTGAAGGTGATGGAAATTTAGGATATGATTCTAAATATGATACAAGTGATTCAGAATTAGTTTATAGTGGTGGAACTATTCACTATGTACCTAAATCAAAAACATCAGTAAAAGCAAACTTTACATTTAAAGGTCAAGGAATAGATTTATATTCTTATACTAGTGGAGCTACAGGCAAATTAACATTTAGAGTTTATGATGAAAATGGAACAAGAGTATTTAATAAAACTATAAATACTAAATATAATTCAGGAGAAGCTTATCAAGTACCTGTAGTTACATTTATGGGAAAAACATCACAAACTTATAGAGTTCAGATTTTAGTACCTAAGAATGAAACATTCTATTTAGATGCATTACGTATATACAATTCAGTTACAGTAAATAAAGATGATATAGGTGGAGTAGATATTGATAATGAAGCCAATGCTAAATTTGTTTCCATAAGAGAACAAAGTTTATTATCTGATAATACTGGATTATTTACAGTCAAAGGTGATGTATTTATAGATGCATATCTTAAAAACAATGCTAAGGTAGTTGCTATACCAAAAGAAATGACTGAATATACAACTTATGGTCGTAAAACAGAAGTTGTTGTAGCACCAGGAAAAACAGTAACTCTTACTTTAAAAGATGCTAATTTATATAGTAAGGTCCAACTTGGTGCAAGAATAGATGCAGCAATACCATCAGTTATAGAAGGAGTAGATTTAAGTAAAATAGATGCTAATGGAAAAATATTAATAAATGATGAAGAAAAAGGCATTAAATCATCTACTGATATGTACTATACTGTTAAAGTTAAAGATAATGGAGAAATAAAAATAACTAATAATACAAATAAATTATTGGCTTTAACTAAGTTAAAATTAATAAAATAGTTATTTAGTATAAAAATCAGAATAATTATTTAGAAAGGGGGGAATAGTCTTGAAGAAAGAATATAAGAAACCTCTAATTAATATAGATGATTTTGAAGTGACAGAGAGAATAGCAGGAGCTTGTGCAGATACACCTGGAGCTACTATAATAACAAATTTTCATAACGCTATGTGTGTTTTAAAATGGCAAGATTTTTTTGAAGATGGTGCTTGCATAGAAGGTGATCCTGGGGATATACAGTGTCTTGATACTGTTGCAGAAACAGAAGGTTACTTCTGGTCATAAAATATAAAAATAAATCAATAAAAGGGAAAGTCATGTCGTTTGACATGACTTTTTCTCTATAAAGAGAGGTATTAATGAAAAGAACATACAATATAGCAGACATAAATTTTTGTATAGAAACTCCATTTACATATAAAGATAATGATTGTTTTAATAAATATATAGGAAAATTAAATAGTATTAAGAATATAAATATTAAACTTATAAAACAAGATGAAGCATATAAATTTGATTATCCAGTTTTATATGACAAAAACTATATAAAAATATATCAGGGGGAAAAAGGACTTATAAGAGAGTATACAGGTTTATCTAGAGGAAGATCTCATGGTTGTTTATTTGAACTTAGTGATAATAATACTTATTATGAATATCATTATTACACAAATCCATATGAAACTTTAAAAACAACATTTGACATCTTTGACAAAATAGCATTTGAATATATTTTATATAAAGAAAATACGTTTATACTACATTCTTCATATATAAAATATAAAAATAAAGCAATATTATTTTCAGCCCCATCAGGTACTGGCAAATCTACTCAAGCAGAATTATGGGAGAAATATACAGGGGCTGAAATTATTAATGGAGATAGAGTAGCCATTAATAAAAATAATGGAAAATGGTGCGCATATGGATTACCATTTGCAGGTTCATCGAGAATATATAAGAATGTAACAACTCCAATTGGTACAATTGTTATATTGAGACAAAGTAAAGAAAATTCAATTAAAAAATTAAATAAATTAGAGGCATTTAGATATATTTATAGCGAAACTACTATTAATAGTTGGCATAAAGGATATATAAACACTATAATTAACTTAATTCTAGATATGTTAGACAATGTTGATGTATATATGTTATCTTGTAGACCAGACGAAGATGCAGTAAATTTATTAAAAGGGGAAATTGAGGGGGAAATAGATGTATAATGAAGTAATAAAGCCACAAGTAACAGAATATTTGTATAGAAAAGCGTATATATCTAAAACACCATTAAGTGGTGCATTTGAAATATCACCTCTTTGCAATATGGATTGTAAGATGTGTTATGTCAGAATGTCAAAAGAAGAGATGAATAAAGTTGGAAGACAAAGAACTGTTGATGAGTGGATAGAAATAGCAGAGCAAGCCAAAGAAATGGGAACACTTTTTATATTATTAACAGGTGGAGAGCCATTTTTACAAAAAGACTTTAAAGAACTTTATATTAAGCTTTATAATATGGGATTTATTCTATCTATAAATACAAATGCAACATTAATAACTGAAAAAGAGGTTGAGTGGCTTAAAAAACATAAGCCTATGAAGGTTAATGTTACTTTGTATGGTGATTGTAATGAAACGTATGAGCGTTTGTGCAATAATCCAAAGGGATTTGATCAAGCTACGAGAGGAATAAAATTATTACAAGATGCTTCTATAAGGGTAAAGATAAATGCAAGTATGACACCTTTTAATGAGGATGATTTAGAAGGAATTTATAAATTTGGAGAAGAAAATAATTTAGTTGTACAAGCTACTAGTTATATGTATCCTCCAATTAGAAAAGATGAATCATCAGTGGGAGTTAATAATAGATTTACAGCTAAAGAGGCTGCTGATAATTATATTAAAATAAGAAAACTTAGAATGGATGAAAAGAAATTTGATTTATTTATACAAAAGTTAGAAGAGGGAATTAATACAGATGATGAGTTAATTGATGAATGTATGGATATAGAAGATGGCGAGGGTATGAAATGTAGAGCTGGCGCAAGTACTTATTGGATTAGCTGGGATGGAAAAATGATGCCTTGTGGCATGATGACTAAACCATACTATTACCCTTTTGAAATTGGATTTAAAAAGGCATGGGAGAACATCGTTAAAGACACTCAAAAAATTAGATTGCCACTGGAATGTAGTAGTTGCAAAAGGAGAGAATCCTGCAGAGTGTGTGCGGCTATGTGTTTGGCAGAGGAAGGGGATTTTAATAAAAAACCTTCTTATGTTTGTGAAATGACAGAAGAGTTGATTGAAGAGGTAAAAAGAATATCACAAACTATTAAAAAATAATTTAAGTGGAATAGGGGAGGAAACTTACATATGAAATTAAAAATGCAGTTTATATTAAGAGATATTGTTGGGGAGACTGTATTAGTGCCTATTAATGAATCAACTTCAAGTTTTAATGGATTGATAACAGTTAATGAATTGGGAAAATTTATTTGGGAAAATATCGAATCAGCTAAGGATGAAGATGAGTTATTGCAAAGAATATTAGACGAATATGAAGTTGAGAGGGATGTAGCAAAAAAAGACTTAGATGAATTTTTACAAGTATTAAAGAATCTGGATATTATATAAATAAAAGCGGGCAGAGATGTCCGTTTTTTGTTTAAAAATTTTATTTATTCATGTATATTATTCCCAAAAACGGGCAACATATCAATATAACTTACAAATTTCCTATTATTGCAATTACTGTTTTATATATACTTATAAAATGCTAAAATAAAGATATAAATATTTAAATTACTATGTTTCAATAAACAAAAGATGGGGGAATAAAATGGAATTTATAAAAAAGGTTATTAGAAAGATTAAAGACGGTATGCTCCAGGAGATGTATGAAGAGACGAAGTGGATGTATACTTATGCGAAAAAATACAAGTTTCAAATTGTATTTTACATATTTTTAGGAGTGTTGACGACTGTTATGGGGCTGGCTTCGAGTGTTGGGTCTAAGTACTTAATCGATGCTGTTACTGGCCAAGACAGTGGGAATATCGCCTTGATTGCGCTTTTTATAGTTGCGATGGGGCTTTTTAGTATTGGAATTAATGCTATTACAACTATGATTTCGGCTAGGATTAATATTAAGGTTAATAATGAAATCCAGGCTGAGGTTTTTGATAAGATTCTTGTTGCGGATTGGATTTCGATGAAGGAGTTTCATAGCGGGGATTTGTTAAACCGTCTAAATGGTGATGTTAATACTGTGGCGTCTAGTATTTTGAGCTGGATTCCTAGTTTGATTACGCGTTCTGCTCAATTTTTTGGAATTCTTGCTATTATACTTTATTATGATCCTACGATGGCGGTTATTGCACTTGGGAGTGCGCCTGTGATGCTTATTGTTTCGAAGACTCTTATGAAAAAAATGAGGGATTATAATAAAAGAATGAGACAGGTTTCGAGTGATGTTATGTCTTTTAATGAAGAGTCTTTTCAAAATATACAGTCTATAAAGGCTTTTGATTTGGTTGGTTTGTTTAGTAAAAGATTGAGAGATGTTCAACAAAATTATAAAGATGTTTTTTTAGATTATAATAAGTTTTCTGTTTATACATCGTCTTTTATGTCTGTTGTGGGGATGTTTGTTGCTTATGCTTGTTTTGGATGGGGTGTTTACCGTCTTTGGACAGGGCATATAACTTTTGGGACTATGACTTTGTTTGTTCAGTTATCTGGCCAACTTTCTTCATCATTTAAGTCGATTGTAAGTCTTGTTCCGTCAGCGATTAGTGCGACTACTTCTGCGGGAAGAATTATGGAATTTTTCAAGATTAAAGATGAAAGTGATTTAGAGGATGATAAGGCTAAGTTAATACAAAATAATACTCAAGGTAAGGGTCTTAGTGTTGTTTTGGATGATGTTGAATTTAATTATAATGAAAATAAGACTGTGTTTAAACATGCTGATATAGTTGCGAATCCTGGCGAGATTGTGGCTCTTGTTGGCCCTTCTGGTGAGGGTAAGACGACTATGATTAGGTTATTATTAGGTCTTATTAATACTAAGTCTGGAAATGCGAGTATAAGGGATATCAACGGTGTTAGTTGCAAAATTTCGGCAGGAACAAGAAGATTCTTTGCATATGTACCACAGGGCAATACGATTTTTTCTGGTACTATAGCGGAGAATATGAGAATGGTGAAACAAGATGCGACTGATGCTGAGATTGTTGAGGCATTGAAGGCTGCTTGTGCTTATGATTTTGTAAATAGATTGCCTGATAAAATTAATTCAAAAGTAGGCGAGAGGGGTAGTGGTTTTTCTGAGGGTCAGGCTCAAAGGCTTTCGATTGCTAGGGCTCTTCTTAGAAAATCACCTATATTATTATTGGATGAGGCGACGTCTGCTCTTGATGTATTTACTGAGAGACAAGTTCTTAGAAATATTATGAATATGGGTTATGCGAGAACTTGTATTGTTACGACTCATAGACCGAGTGTGCTTACGATGTGTGATAAAGTTTATAAAATCGATAGTGGGGTTGTGTGTGATATTGATGAGAAGGAAGTCAATATGCTTATAAGAGATTTTTAGAAATCCACGAGGGGGGATTAATATGAAGAAACATAAAAAACTAAAAATAGCAGCAGGAATACTTTGTCTACTGCTAATAATAGCAATACCACTTTGCTATTACTTAATTTATATTTCGTACAACCATCTAACTGTAAATACATACGATATAAAAAGTCAAAAGATAGAGACTACAAACGGGGAAAATCTAAAGTTTGTCGTTGTCGGCGATCTTCATGATAATACTTTTAATGATAATGATGATAAGCTAGTTCAGACTATTAAGGCTCAAAATCCAGATTTTATAATTGCTGATGGCGATATTTTAAACGATGATTCGAAAAATCCTGATATTGCTATGAGTTTTATAAAAAGACTTGTGAAGATTGCGCCTGTTTATTATGCTCTTGGAAATCATGAGCTTGAGTATATGCAAAATCAAAAGTCTGAGGATTTGTTGGATGAAATAAAATCTACTGGTGCGATTTTGTTGGAACAGAAATATAAAGATATAAAGGTTAAGGGTGTACCTGTTCGTATTGGCGGAATGTATGGTTATGCTTTTGACCCAAATGGTACGACTAAAAGGGCTGATATGGGCGATGGAATTTACGACTTTTTGAAGGATTTTGAAAATACTTCTAGCTATAAAATTATGATGAGCCACAGACCTGATAGTTTTATTTTTGGTGAGGCTTCGAAGGCTTGGGATATCGACTTGGTTGTGAGTTCGCATGATCATGGTGGACAAGTTGTATTTCCGTTTTTAGGCGGATTTTATGGCGGTGACCAAGGTTATTTCCCTGAATATATCCACGGTCTTTATAATAAGGATAAGATGAAGATTTTGATAAGTAGCGGTCTTGGTTCGAATAAGCAAAAACTGCCTAGATTTAATAATGTGCCTGAGGTTATGGTTGTTAATTTGTCTAATTAGTTTAATAAAAGTGGTTTATTAGGAAAATTTTATTATTTAAAAATATTTTTGGATAAAAGTGAATAAAAAGGAATTAAATTGGTTAATCTATATTTAACCCTTACTAATAAAGGTGATATGAATGTTCATACCACCTTTTAATTTACATAAGATTTGATTAATAATTTAACTTAATATTATCATTATTTTTTAAATAGTCGTTGTCTTCTGGCATTATATCATCATATATAAAGTCATGAAGTACACCTATTGAATTTACATCATATAGCCATACCCAGCCGGCGTTTTTGTATTTTCCGCCTTTAACATGAACATCGTCAATGATTGGGAATTCGGCTTGTTTAAGCTCTTGTTTTGTTGCAAATGAATAAGATGTAAATGCTAAGTTTAACATCTCGCTAACTGACACATTAGTCGATACATATGGAAGTAGAGAATTTATTAGTTTTGGATATTCTGACATAGATAAGTCTTTGACACCGTTAAACATCCCAGAGATTATTTTACGTTGTCTTTGGTCTCTATAAATACCATTGTCAAGATATCTCATTCTTGCATATGCTATTGCTTGGTATCCGTTTAATGTATGTAAACCAGCGCCTTCTATTAATTGTGGTTCGTCGCCTTTATCCCCGTAAGTGCATGAATCGAATGCGCCTGGAATACCTTCATTTAGCGATTTGATTTCTCTTTGCTCTATCTCTACATCGACACCGCCTATTACGAATATTATATTCATAAGGTCGTTGAAGTCGACTTGAACAAATTTATCGATGCCTATTTCGAAGTTTTGTTCGATTGTTTTAAATAATAAGTCTTCTTTACCCCAGAAATACGCTGCATTTAATTTGCCTTTTCCGTGTCCTGGAATGTCTACGTATGTATCACGTGCAAGTGATGTTAGTTTAATATCATTATGGTTTGAGTCGATTGTTAAAATCATCATAGCATCTGATCTGTATGCTAGTTCGTTTTCGCGGCCGTCTGTACCTAGTAATAATATGTTTGTAATACCTTCGACTTTTTGATATTGTGAGTTGTAATTATCATCTACATGAGCTGAATTTATTCTAAAAAAGATATACCCCAATGTTATAAGTGGAATTAGAATAAGTAAGACTAGTAGTATTATAAATGTTTTTTTAAATGTTGAATATTCTTTGAATTTACCCAAAAATATTTGCTGGCGATAGTAATTTATCGCAGCATTTCACCTCCCTCAAAATTCTTATTAACTCCATTATAGACAAGTATCTGGGTGGGTTCAATATCTAAATTAGGAATAATTTAGGGAAAATGATATAGGTTTTCATAAAATAGTAGATATTTGTAGAGGAAATATACGATATAAATTATAATAAAGACAGAGGTAGGGAAAGGTATTGCAAGGTTTTAGGGTTTACATAGAATATATGATTATATAACAAATGTAAGATATATAACTAAATAGCATAATGTAATACGAAAAAGATAGTTATACTATGGGGGTAAAAATGAAAAAAACTAATTTGGAATTTTTAAGTTTATTAAAATCATCATTGAAAAATGAAAAATATGACGGTGAAAAAATAGATTTTGAAGATTTAGTGTATATTTATAAAATGTCTGAAATTCATCATGTTGTGCCGATGATATATAATGCAGCATATAATGAAGATTTTTTTAAGGAATGTGATGCGAATTTTCAGGCTATGTTTAAATCATCTGCTTTTAGATATATTTTTTCGCAAATTCAACGAACTAACCATTTTTTAGAGGTGTATAAAAAACTTAGTGAAAAAAACATAAAAATTTTAGTATTTAAAGGTATAATTTTTAGGAATATGTACAATAATCCAGATGATAGGATTTCTTCTGATGAAGATATTCTAATCAAAAAAGAGGATTATAAAAAAGTCAAAGAATTCTTTTTAAGTGAAGGGTTTGAATTTATCGACAAAGGAGAAGAATGTGCATATTTTTCGAAAAACACTGGTCTATGCATCGAAGTGAGCACAAGTCTTTTTTCACATGAATCAAAAGCGTATGGACATTTAAATAAGTTATTTGAAGACGTATTTGAAAAAAGTATAAAAATAAATATCGATAAAATCGATATACTAACATTATCACACGAACAACACCTTATATATATAGTGTTTCATAATATGAAACATTTTTTAACTGGGGGATTCGGAATTAGACAAGTTGCGGATTTCTCAAAATACATTGAAACTTATGGAGAATATATAAATTGGGAAAAGTTTTGGTCTGATTTAAAAGACTTAAACTACGACACCTTTGCACTCAATTTAATCGAAATAAGTTTAAAATACTTAGGCTTTAATGACGATAAAATAACTTACCCTGCCAATATTACAAGCTTTGATGAATTAAAAAATTCTCAAAAATATTACATTAACAGTGAATCACTTATAAACGACATATTAGATGCTGGGGTGTTTGGGGCCAGCACAATGGACAGAAAACATACTGCTCTTATGACGCTTGATGCAGTTGAAGACAAGAAAAAATCAAACCGATTAAAAGCAGTATTCCCAAACGTAAATTATTTAAAAGACAACTATACATACTTACAAAAATACCCAATACTACTTCCGGTAGCTTGGGGGCAAAGAATTTTATCTTACTTAAAGAAAAACAAAACAAGTTCATATATAAATACTATGGAGTTGGGAAAACAGAGGATAGAATTATTAAAAGAATATAAAATCATAAAATAGGTTATAAATTTTAAACTAAAAAAGTATATATATAAAATTAAAAACGTAAATGTAAAAGAAAAATAGGGTTAAAATCAAACTTAAGAAAAATGTAATGTTGTTGTAAGTTGAAAATATGCAAGAAATATGGTATTTTTAATCTATATTTTGACTATAATAAAGAGGGAAGAGGTAAAATATAGTATGGATAAATATATCAGTAATAAAATAAAAAATATATCGCTATTTATGACTTTTTTTGTAGTTATACTACACTCAAACAACTTAGAAAAATCAAACGTAGTAAATTTAAATTCTGTGGTACAGAACTTTATAGGACAAGGTATAGTTAGGGTAGCTGTTCCTATATTCTTCCTAATATCAGGATATTTATTTTTCTACAACTTCGTTCCAAGTATGGAAAAATGGAAGTATAAATTTAAAAGCAGATTCCACAGCTTATTTATACCATATGTAATTTGGTGTACTGGATGGCTAATAATTTTATACTTAGTTGAATTACTACCAATTGGAAGGGCATTATTCTCTGATAGAATAGTATCAGATTATACATTAAAGGAATTATTCGTAAATACATATGTATATCCGCTTCCATATCAATTTTGGTATATAAGATCACTTATGTTAGATGTTATCTTAACACCAGTATTCTACTATATAATTAAATCATTAGGAAAAAAATCACTTCCTATATTAGTAATAGTATGGTTCTTATATCCAATATCAGAAATGTTCGGTGGATTATGGTTTTTACAAATATTCAATTACCCATTCACATTATTTGGAATAGGTGCTGCTCTTGCGATACACAATATAGATTTACATTTTAAATCTATAAAACCAAAACAGGTAACACTAATCGGTATACTATATCTACTTGCATGTGTAATTAGAACAGTTCTTATGTATACTGAATTACCATTATTAGATTTAGCAGAAAATCTTGTAATCTTATTTGGTGTTCCATTTATATGGTTATTCTACGACAGAATGAAAAGTATAAAAAATAAAAAAATCAAGATCGCCAAATACGGAATCTTTATATATTTCTTCCATATACCATTCCAATCTATCCTTAAAAAGGTTTGGTTTATGGTTATGCCACTTAGTGAAATAAGTAGTTTAATAATCTTCTTCGTGGCGCCAATAATAACTATAACAGTGTGTGTATTAGTGGCGATGTTCTTAAGAAGATATATGAATAGATTCTACATGATATTAAGTGGAGGAAGATAACACAACTATGGTATTTCATTTCAATTATGATTTGAAATACCATTATTATTATAAAGAATATATTTATAATAATAATATAAATAATATATTT
>OBUW01000252.1_pt1 | contig 36884 bp, 14 predicted proteins | sample 1475761 | NCBI WGS metagenome assembly OBUW01 (sample SAMEA2579908, study PRJEB22360) | human gut metagenome | biome: human gut; feature: human-associated habitat; material: faeces | place: Denmark | collected 2008/2010
AGGTAATAAACAAACAATAAAACCAAGCCTTGTAAATCAGACCACAAGCAAGGCTAATTATACAACAAGTTGTTAACAAAGCACTTTAATAGCGCAGTTGCAAGAATGGTTTAGTGGTAAAATCCAACGTTGCCATCGTTGGGCCCCGGGTTCGATTCCCGGTTCTTGCATTTGTTTTTTTTATTTTTTGCACCAAAAAAAATTTAAATATCCAATCGCTTATTTCTGTTCAAACGAGAGCTTATACGTGGTGCCCATATTTACGATTACCATCCTATTGAACACTTACTTTTCTCAATTTATCTAGTTTAACATATAATTTCTTCTATTCAATCGACATACGTACACACGAATTCTCCTCTTTATTCCTCAACAACAGCACGATGAATAATCTCATATGGTGCAGTAAAACCAGTATGAAGTTTAAACTGTCTATCACCTTGATTTACCAACATCTCAACACCTGGGATAACTTTCCATTTATATTGTTCTTCAGCAAGCTTCATAATTGGTGTCACTCTTGGTTTGTAACTAGCTTCCAATAATGTTGGCTTGAAACCAGCAGATTGTTCACTTCCATTAGATAAAATTCGCTCAATTTTCTTCAACACTTCTCCATCTAATGGTTTATCAGCAGGAATACAAGACACTGCCAACAGGACTTTACTTGCTTTATCGGCTTGTTGTTCGGTTTCGACAATCTCAAGATTATAGTCTTTAGGGAATGACTTGACAAGTTCCTCCAATTTAGCAGCAGTACGATTCACCAAGTAAATCTTTGCACATCCCATTTGATGTAAGGCATAAATGGCAGCTCTAGAAGTGCCGCCTGCACCAACAACTAACCCATTCGAGCTCAGCTTAGGTGGAACACCTGCTCTTATGAAAGAATTACTAATACCCACCCAATCAGTGTTATCACCAAAATATCCGCCTTCAATTGGAATCAATGTGTTGACGGCTCCAATGGTCTCTGCTGCATCAGATAGTTTAGTGGCAAACTTCATGATATCCAATTTCAATGGCATAGTGATGGCTAAACCACCAAAGTCTGGTTTATTGATCAAGTTATCATAAACAACATCAACATCTGTAGCTTCAAATCTGCCAAATTGGTAAGGCAAATTCAATGCTTTATACCCTGCATTGTGCAAGTTTGGTGATCTTGAATGTTCAATGGGTGAACCAATGACCCAAAATTTTTTAGCAGTGAAACCTCCAATATCAAAATAAGTTTGATTTAATTCGCCGATTGTTAAGAACCCTTCATCATTTGGAAGTAATTTGTGTGAAATAGGGGTGAATGTTCCATTCAATACTTGTGACAACTTACCTTGAGAACCTAAATTGAAAGCAATCAATGGTTTTAAAGTATTCTGCTTTTTAAAGTTTTCCAAATCTAAATTATCTTGAATTGAGTTTGCTTTACCGACTAGTCTCACAATATCAGCATTCATGGAAACACCTTGATTATATTTGTTTTTCCATTCAACATTGTTCCATTTCAATTCACCATTTATATCTTGATAAGTACCAATGACTCTAGTGAAACCCTTCTTACTGCTAATCTCTTCAATGAGTTCATTCGGAGCAGTCAATTGAAGATCAACGTATGCAACACCTAATCTGATACCAAGTAACAACAAACTCTTTAATTCGTCAACATTTTCATCTGGGAATTTACCACCTTGCGACACAGTTCTCACAGTGTAAATAATTGGTAAATCGGCATGCTTTCTTATTACAGCAATTTGGGCAGCAACAAATTCAGCAGAAGTATCCTTAAATAAATCAACTCTTAATTCAACTGCATCAGCACCAATTGTAATAGATTCCAAATCTCCAACAACTTCATTCAAATCCGGTGATGTCAAGACAACAGCAGCTGATCTACCAGCTGGCACAACAGGTCTTTCAGCACCAGTGATAAGTTTAATGTAGTTTACAAAGGATCTTCTCAAATGGTTGAATTCATCCTCAGTACTACAGTGACTGGAATAGAAGTGGTAGTTAGAACATTCATGGTACCATTTTTCTCTTCTTAACCATACTTCTTGAACTTCACTGCTATAAGCAGGTCTGGTTGTATCAGCAGCCAAGAAAGTGACAGTTTCATCTAAATCACGATGCAAGTGCAAAACAATCCCTCCATTATCAGCATAAGATTTCAATTGCTGTCTGGCATCTTCACCTTCAACAATTCCTCCACCAGTGGAAAGTACATACCCCTTGGAAAACTTGGTGAAACATTCTTTAGCAACAATTGCTTCTTCTTGACGGAAATATTCCCAACCTTTGGCTTTAATCAATGATTTGATACCAGTGCCCAATTTCTCTTCAAGATATTTGTCCATATCTAACATCTTGAACCCCAAAAAGGAAGCCAACCATTCAGATAAAGTAGATTTTCCAGTACCTCTCATACCAATGACAATGATACTTTTATCACTAGATTTATCCACATGTTTATCAGTATTGAATGGTGGTTCATAACCATCAAGCTCAATCTTAAATTTGGAATGTAAGATATCCCACCAACCTGGCCAAGTCTTACCAGTGGTTGATCTTTCCAAAATCAAAACGGGTTCTTTACACAAACCTGCCAATAATGAAAATGACATAGCCACTCTATGATCATCATAGGAGGAAACACCTCTTTTAGAAATTTCTGGTGTTTTCAAATCTTCAATATCAATACCATGTATTTCAATTCCATCGGGTAATTCATTTGCTGGCACACCAAATTTTGCCAATTCAGTAACCATAGCTTCAATTCTATTACATTCTTTAACTCTTTGGTTAGCAATACCAGTTATAGAAGTAGAAGAACCGCCTTTAGCAACAGCAGCAACAACAGAAGCAGTCAAAAATGCATCAGTCATTGGCTCCATATCAACATGAGGTAATGGTTTCAAGTGACCTCTCGGCGGACCAGTTACAGTTGTTGAAGTTGTGGTTTGTTCAACTTTACACCCCATTGGTTTCAACACATCAACAGCAAATTTGGCATCTCCTTGTAATGAGGAAGAACCTATGTTCGGAATAGTACAGGATGTTCCAGTCATAGCAGCAAATGCTAATGGATAAGTTGCAGATGACGCATCTGATTCAATGACATATTCAGATGGATTCTTGTATGTCCCCTTTGGAATATGATAGGTGTATTCCTCAGTAGTTGATTTGGTAACTTCAATACCAAATGATTTCATCATTGCACATGTCATATCTATGTATAATTGAGAAATTGGTTTACCTCCGACTAAAGCCAAAGTAACTGGCTCCTTAGCATATGGTGCACACATTAAAATTGAAGAAACATACTGCGAAGAGATTGTTGCAGCCAATTCTATTCTTCCACCTTTCAATCCATTGCCAGCACTGATTTTCAATGGCAATGAACCCTGCTTATTCAAATACTCAATCTCAGAACCATTAGATCTCAAGGCATCCACTAATGGTCCAATAGGTCTTTCTTGCATTCTTGCGTTACCAGTTAAAATAACATCATCACTAGCTTGTGATTTGCCCACTAATGAAGCTACAGTAGTCAAAAATCTGGAAGCAGTACCAGCATTACCCAAGTACAATTCTTCGCCAGATGTGACCAAGTTGCCACCATTTCCTTTAACTACAATGGTTTCACCATTATCTTCAGTGGATATTTCAGCTCCCTTTAAAGAAGCAACAGCATCTAACATATGCTTAGTATCGTCTGAATGTAACAAATTTTTCACACGAACAGTACCATTACCCAAAGCAGCTAAAATCAATGCTCTATTGGAGATAGATTTGGAACCAGGTGGAACAATTATGTTTTCTTTAGGTGGATTGGTGAATGGGTGAACCAACACTTCATCAGTCAACACAAAACTTAAATCTTGTTTGGATACTTGATGTGCTTTCAATTGGTAACATTTACCAATTTTCTCTAACAAGACACATCTAATCTTACTACCATCATTTTTCTTGTCAATGGCCATTTTTTTCAACAAAATATCGATTTCAACATAATGACGTTTTGGTCCCACTTTTTTCAAGAATTCTTTATCGTCAATAGACACAGGTAAACCGTATGCAACGAGACATTTCGACAATCTGGCAACTGCAACAGGTGGTAGTATACCCAAATATCTAGACAACTCAGCTTCCTTAATCATACCAATGGAAACACATTCTCCATGTAATGCTTCTGGAGTTAAAACCGCTTCAATTGCATGACCAATAGTATGGCCAAAATTAAGTAAATTTCTAAGACCAGCTTCCTTTTCATCAGATGACACAACACCAGCTTTCACTCTAACAGATTCCAAAACGGTTTTCACTAATTCAGCCTTAATTGACTGTAAATCTGGTTTTTTGGAGGTAACGACAGAAAGAAACTTCTTGGAAAAGTTTTCTAATCTGGTGAATTCTTCTTCATTCCAAATGGCCGCAGTTTTCACAACTTCAGCCATACCATTAATAAATTGTCTAGCAGGTAAAGTCTCTAAAAAGGATACATCACAGAAAACGTATTCGGGTTGATGGAAAGCACCAATGAAATTCTTACCTAATGGAGTATCAATGGCGGTTTTCCCACCAACAGATGAATCTACCATGGCTAACAATGTAGTTGGAACTTGAACAACTCTGACACCTCTCATAAATGTGGCGGCAACAAACCCAATCATGTCACCAATAACACCCCCACCAACAGCCAATATGACGGTGTCTCTGGTACAACCTTGTTGTAAAAGAAAATCTTCCACTGCAGCTTTGGTAGCTCTGTTTTTGTTGTTTTCACCCGGTGATACACAATAAGTCAATAATCTGGATTCAGGACGTTTTTCAGACAAATTAGTTTTGAAATCATCAGTCAATTTGGAATATTGGGGAGTTCTTGCCATGTTTGTGTCAGTCACTATAACATAAGTTGAAGAAGCCAAGTTGGCTATCACTTCCCTGACAATATGGTCGGCAATACCATAACCAACATGGATAGTTTCCTTACCCAAAATTGGCACCTTTTCAATAGACATTTGCACTTTGTTGATAATGATGGTTTCTTGTATGACTAACACTTTGTTTTTTTTTTTCAGCTTTTTTTTTTCACCTGTGACCCGAACAGTAAAAAAAATATGAATCATAATATTTATCAGTTGCACAGAATTTTTTTTTACAACCAAACGAGAAACCAAACACCGTTTGATGGAGAAAAATGGCAGCACGATGAGCCATGACCAACAAGGGTAAAAACTAAGACATACTGGAGGAAGTCTTTCTTATGCTGTTCATAAACTGTTATACCTAGATATTGGGGTGTTGGGAAACAAAAAACTCTCAATTTATTCTACTACTATATACAGAAAGTCTATTTGTATTTTGGAATAATGGACTTTACAAACTCAAAGCACTCATCCACACTTGATTGAGGATTATCTAATTGCCATACTAGTATTTCTTCTATAGTTGGTCTCAACCATGGGCCAGGTTTCATTCCCAATGATTTCGATAATGTTGTTCCATCAATTAAAGGTTTCACCAAATGAACATTAGTCAAATCCCAATTTTCAATCTGAACAAACAAATTCTCGTATCTACTAACAATTTCTGAAATAACTTTATTGATATTTTCATCTCCTAAAATCTTTTCTCCTACTTCAGGAAATGGAACAGGCAACTCTTTTGGTAATTGAGTAAATTGATCAACTTTTCTCACACAATCCAAAAGAGCATTGACAATCAAATTCAATGATGCAAATTCAGGAAATTTTCTTAAATAAAGACCAATATCTGATCTCTTAACAAGTTCAGGTGCACTGAAAAATCTCGAAAGCTCAGCAGAGTTCATATTGATAGCTGAAACTTTAGCAATATCACTCTTTTTCGAAGTAAGACCCAACCTCAAATACTGGTTGAAAATGTCTCTGTTTGGTTTGCATGACTTGACATTAGTGTATGGGTGCAATATGACAGATAACCAGAAAACATTTTTATAGTCATCATTGGCCATTAACGCGGCAAACTCATTCTTAAACTTCTCAGTTGAATTATTGATAGTTTGCTTGAAATTTGGGTAGATTAAACTGGCAATTTCCATGTGACGCGCAAGTTGGGAACGCGCTTTCTCCAATGACTCATTGTCAAACTCTTTTGCTAACTCAGGAACATAGAATATACTACTTGCCAAATCAACGTAGTTTATCAACTGTAATCCATAACCGGGATTGTTACTGGTTAAAATTTTTCTCAATTCAATTTCAATTCTTTCTTTACTTATTTTAGTCAGTAATGCCGACTTATTGTGTTCTTCTTTCATTGCATTCAAGGTTTCTGATTCAACAACAAAATTGAACTTACTGGCAAATCTTATCAATCTAATAATTCTCAATGGATCATCCAAAAATGTCTTGATAGGAGCCAATGGAGTTTTCAATATACCATTTTGCAAGTCAGATAAGCCTCGTTTCGTGTAATCCTCGATTTCTCCTTGGTTCAAATTGTAAAATAATGCATTCAATGTGGCATCTCTACGAACAGCATCTTGTTCCGGAGTTCCAAACTCAATAGATGGCACCCTGCTATCATGGGTATATTCTTCTGATCTTAAATTAACAAAGTCAATGTCTACTCCAAATAACTTTGTAGTGCATGTTTCCAAATGTTTGGATTTTTCGGGGTTCATTTTGATGGTGTGAACATGATTCATTGATAATTCTGGTTCATGCTGACGTAGATAGTCGTGAAGTCCATTGACAAACTCCTCACCAGTTAGATGATTTACAGCTATGTCAATATCGTGACTTTCATTGCCCAACAACTTATCTCTAACCCAGCCTCCGGTAATTCTCAATTCAAGTGAATCATTATTAGTCTTGTTGTAATAATCACAGTAACCAACCAAAACATTACGAATCTTTTCCTCAGTTGTTGTTAACACTATGGAATTACTAACTGGACGTTTCATAGTATGGGTGAGAGTATGTTGAAATCTGATTAGTCCTTTTCTAAACATTCATTGAACGTGGAAGTTTGGTCTAAGACAAGATGATGTGATAAACGAAAAAAAAAATGCTAAACATTCAAGAAAAAAAAAATGAAAGATAGATGTCACAAAAATAATTGATCAACAAGAAAAAAATAAAGTTTGAACGGTACGGGAATCGAACCCGTGTATTGAGCTTGGAAGGCTCATATGTTACCACTACATCAACCGTCCAGTTGACGAGCTGCTGCACTACAGCTGTTACCGTTGAAGTTGGCTGACTATAAGTTGTATAAGTAACAAAATATAGCATACTTAATTCTGCTGTTTAAACAGTTTCACCACTATTCTAAGAAAACCATTGGTTTCAAATCAACTACTAACTGAAGAGCCTATTATTGACTGATTACTAGAAGAGTTGCACCAATAATAGAAGCAATATGATGCCGTGTAAGAATGTTTCAAATGAGAATCGTCACGAAAAAACGCGAGAATTTTGCTTTGCTCAAGGTATTGAATGTTTGTATTATGGACCAATAGTAAAGGGTCACTTCATTAAAGAAGTTGCCATTATCAAGAGTTGACTTTATCAACTGATGAGTTGAAGTTATATTCATAAATATATCGGCTCAATTGAGGCTGTCACTCACTTTAACACTGGTCATCCACTAATTAAACTCCAGCCTCTTTCCTAAAAATATATTACGAGGCAGTGTAGAGATCAAGGAACACACGAAAAAAAAAATTTATTTAATCTATTTTTATCTCTTGTTCATTAAATCTCCCCCCTTATTCTTTCTTTCTTCCAACAATTTGGTCAAATTGTTAAATATAGATAAGATAGCACTTTTCTTTTTGTTTGTTTGGAAAATACATATATATAAATTTACAATTTAACTTTAAATCCTGAATCAAAGCTATAAACAAATCAAGAGAATTCATAATGACGATACTTTATGATTTTATTCCAAGCAAAGTGGTTCGTGATACCATTTCAAATGATGCCGACAAAGTCACGTCCTTTGCCAAGTCCTTTAAAAACTACGATACCTGTATGGCTAATACAGGATGTAAGATAGTGTTTATTGTTGGATGTGTGCTTCTTGGACTTCTTGTCATATGGGTCATATCAACGATTGTCCAATGTTTATGTATGGGGGTCAAGTGTATTGAAGCATGCTGCTGTTGTTGTTGCCGAAGTCAAAGTAACACCGCTTATCAACAACCACCACAAACATACATTAATCCAAATATGTATCCCGATGCTCAATATAATCAAAGATATGCTTATCAACCTCAACCTCCAATGTCCGCTTATCCTGGTCCTAGTAATGATAGTGTGAAATCCGAATATGGTTATAACAACCACGATGGATACGAACCAGTCAGTAACAACAATACAAACTATCAAAGTCCATTCAATGATCGATACAAGTATTAGGTAGATGAAGAGTACCAAATTTATGTTTTGGTTATGAATCTTCTTTCCAGCTTTCGCTGGTACTTTTTAGTTTTTGTTTCCTCCATTTGCATTGATTGGTTTATGTGAATTATGAGACTTGAAGTTGTACAACAATTGACAACTCATATCTTCAAGTTTCCTATTCGGAATTGTTTTTATCCGAATCAAACATAATTATTCAGGTTTAGGGTATTCCAAGACTGTATTTCTTGGCGGTTATGTATATGTGTAGGTTATGGTTTTGTTTGTAGAAAATTATTAAAGTTTATCCTTTTTTTTGTCGATTTTCTGACCCCGTATCAACTTTCCTATTAGGGTCTTTTGGTTATGAGTATAATTCCGTTTGGACATGAAACTGGAACCATACATTTAGGCTAATTACGATCCGGAAAGGAAATGCCGGATATGAAAAGCAGCTAGTTATGAAAAACACAGCCCTCTTAATTATTTATTTAGCACTCATTATTCATTAATGTGTTTCAAAAACAAAACGTCTTGAAGAAAGTTTTCAAAAAACACGAAGTAATATTTTCTGATTATCTCGGACAAGGGGAGCATCCCATGTTTGTTGCCCTATAACTTAGTAGATGCATCTTTCATCTGATTGTTTAGTTCTCGGCCCATAACAAAGGACTAATTCTAGACTAAAAAACTACAATAACCAGCTAGTTAGCGGACATAAATGATCATAACAAGCATAGTATTATTTGAGGATGGAGGTCTTTTACTTTTATCATTTTTTTGCTCATAACAGATCCACAAACAAATATACTCAATGTAACAATAAATTATAAAACCTATAAATTGGATTATAAACAATTTAAACTTATTGTCTTGGTGATTTCAACAAAGATCTTAATTACTTTGTCAATCGACCCACGTTTTAAGGAGTAAATCGCTGAAATAGGAAGTGTAATTAGGAGTTTAATAACAAAACAGTCCCCGTTAGCCTAAATAGTTACTTTGGACGAAGATGGTTGAGATACTTGCAAATGTGTATTTGCTTGAAGCAATTATTAATCTAGTTCGTTTGTTCACACGTGGAACCAATATAAGAAAATTTTTGGTTGCAAAAAGGATACGCAAAATAGAGAAAATTCTTCATCCAAAGAAATAGAAATCAACCCCAATTGTTCAATATAAAAACCAGTCAAATCCTACTTTTCGAAATGAATGAAAGATTATTTTTTGTTTTACCAACTCATTCTTCAAACACTAAACCATGCAAGCCAATTTCTTGTTAGCTTTCATTTGCTTTGCTGCTGCTGCTGTTATTGCTCAAGTTGTTCCTAATGTTGAACAACTTAAAGCTCAATCACTCCAAAAAAGAGACGAAGACCTTATGGAACCTGTTTTCAAAAACTTACCTAGCAAAGATTATGATTACATTATGTACCAATTGAAACAATTGCAAATTGCTAAAGGTAATGTTTCCAAGTGTGACCAATGTAAAAACAAAATGAGATTTGTTAAAAAGTTGATTGATGAAAAACCAGAGAAAGCTCATTTAACTACTTTGATGATGTACAAGGACTGTGTTTTGAGTACTACTCCATATATGTACTGTACAATTGGTAACTTTTTCGTCACCACCAAGGCTTACACTGACAAAAAATTTGACCAAAAATTTGAATCTGGTATCGATGGTTACGAAGTTGTCGACTTTCTTGACAATGATTTCTTGGATTTTTTGGGAAGATTCAACACCTCGGATGAATTTGATCTTGAATACTACTGTCATGCACAAATGGGAAGTTGCGACCTTCCAGACCTTGAAGCTGTTGTTGATTCTTTCAACATTGAAAGTTGGTGGCCAGAAAAAAAACCACAACATTACTCCGAACCAAAGTACAACAAGACTAATAGAGAAAGATTCAATGTCTTGCATATGAGTGATGCCCATATCCAATTTACTTATGAACAAGGTACTGAAGCCAAGTGCTCACAATTAGTTTGTGGTCTTACCAAATCTTTTAACAAAAAATTAGTTGAACAAAACTATAATTTCACCAGTGCCTTTGCTGCCGACAATCCAAACAAGAGTCCAAAAGACTTTAAATTCTCTTTCTACCCTGATGCCCATTATGATGGACAAAAATACGTCAAAGGTGAATATTATGATTTCCCAAAATCTCGTGGTTGGAACTTTAACTTTCAACCTGCTACTGTCTTCGGTGCTTATTTGAGTGACACTCCAGAAATCTTGGTCAACAATTCTTTGATTGAAATGGCTAAAATGCACAAGGACAAAAACTTTGAGTTTGCTCTTTATAACGGAGATACCGCTGAACATGATTTGCAAAGTGTTACTGTTGACTTGGTTAAAAGTGAAGAGATCCGTACTTTTAAAGCCATGAGACAATATCTTAATGGAATTCCAGTTCTTCCAAGTATGGGTAACCACGATACCGCTCCATATGGTTTGTTAGCTCCTTTGAGACTTGATTACAACAATAGTTACAGATGGAACAATGATGAAATGGTTGATGTATGGATTGGAAATGAATGGTTTAAACAAAGTGAAAAACAAACCATGAAAGACCATTATGCTGCCTTCTCCTATGAAACAGAAAGAGGGTTGAAAGTCATCACTTTGAATTCCAACACTTACTACCAATCTAACACATGGAGATTCCTTAATGCTTCATCTGATCCTGATCTTTTCGGTGGTTGGAAGTTTTTAGTTGATGAATTGATTGAAAGTGAAAAGAAAAACCAAAGAGTTTGGATTAGTGCTCATGTTCCTCCTAACAAGGATGACGTTATGCCAATTGATTCTTTGATTTTCCAAAAGATTGTTCAAAGATTTGCCCCTTATACCATTGCCAATCTTTACTATGGACACACTCATAATGATCAAAAAATTGTTGCTTACTCTGATGCCAAATCACCAAAACCAAATCAACCAATCACCTCTGCTTGGGTCATTCAATCACTTACTCCATTTGGTAACCATAACCCAGCATTTAGATACTATGAAGTTGAAGATGAAAGTTTCAACATTATGAACTCTTTCAATTATTACACTAAATTGAATGAAACCTATGTTAATGGTGGTGAAGAACCAGTTTGGGAATATGAATATTCTGCTAGAGCTGCTTATGATCCAAACAATGAGTGGCCAGTTAGTGCCCCACTTAATGCTACTTTCTGGGATAAATTTGCTATTAGCAAAATGAAAGATCCCACTAACATCAAGTTTAACCAAATGTATACCGATTACCAGTACAGATTTAGTCCTTACACTCCTAACTGTACTCATCCATCGGGTAAGAACATTACTACTTCATGTTATGTCAACAATTATTGTAATGCTGCTAATCTCGACATTGTTTCCGTCGAGGAATGTATGAAGAAATAAACGTTGATGTGGATGTGAATTGCCAAGTCTTCTTGGTGGTACTGCTGCTTGGACACACGGCTGATACCTATCTTCAAATCTTTTTTTAGAAAACTCCCCATAAATTGAAGTCTTTACTATTTTTCTTTTTCTTATCGTTATTATTTTATATATTCGTCAATATATTATTTTTTATTCTTTGTGTGTCTTAATCATTATGTTTCGTAATGTAGACTAGTATTTCAAAGATAGTAGCTCAACCAATGCCCTGATTCAATATTCTACTTATATCTCATCTTGTATATTCAATTTCTAATCAAACTATTTATCACCTGTGGTAGATTTAATAAACTTCTTACTACGACTGAACAACTTTTTACCAAAAGATCCCGTACCTTCAACCTTGTCTTTGACGATATTGACTCTGCTTCTAAATGAAGCATGTCTCCGAAGATCGTTGTGCTCAGCATTTTGATACGCTTGAGACGCAACCCTACCAATCAGTAAGTTTGTGCTTGTATTGGGCAGTCGTTTCAATGCATAATGTAACCAACTCGTCAACTTACTATCATATTGTTGTTCCTTATGTAATGCATCCTTAAAAGCAGCGATTCTGTCAACAGGTTGTGATATGGTAACAATACTTTTCCAATCTGAAACAGGGTATTTATCAGGGACCAACTCTTTGGGTGTCACTTGAACCGTAGAATTAGTAGTGACAGTAGATGTTGATTCAGACCTTTGTCTTGCAGTGACATCTGAACTATCAGAAGCTCTTCTATTTTCTGAAGGCAACAAGCTGCTATACTTTTGGGGTAATAAATCTTCTTTTGAAGCAGCAGGAGTTAATCTTTCTTCTTTGAATAACGGTTTAGGATAAAAATGTTCGTTCAACACCGAATCAGATTTTGACGACATGGTCATTGTTGGCAAGACTGAATGAGAATCGCCATGATAATCTTGAATATCATTTTTCTCTTCACCATCATCCTGCTCTTCTTCGTCACTGGCACCATCTTCTTGAATACTGGGCATAACTGCATCAATGGTCTCAGGAATTGAAGGTAAACTAGCATTGGCATTGTCTTCCTCTTGTGTCGATTCTGTCCTCACTTTTGTAAATTTATCATAACCACTTCGATCGGTGTTGAAGTTTATGGACTCACTATCATTCTCACCTATGAATTGATTACGGAAATTATCAGTATTAGGGGCCCAACCACCTAAATTGAAAGTAGCATTACTCAGTGTTGAAACTCTTCTAGCATCCTTAATATCTTTTGTTATACTTTCTTCGTCTTGTGATTCTTGTTGTTTCTGAGATGCAGTGTCCATAGATAATTTACCAGTTGACAATGATCCTGAGGAGGCCACTGGATGTAGTTCTGGCGGAGCCAAGTCAGAGTTATTATTACCACCCAATTCGTTTTGTTCAAGTTCGAATTCATTTGTTTGGACAACTTCTGGAACAGAATTTTCCGAAATAGAATCATCCTTTTGCTCCTCTGGCGCATTTTCAGTTTCATCACTGGCGATACCTGAGAAATCATCAGTAAAAATAGTAGAATGTCTTGGTGGCTTCCTTACTGATTGTGTTCTTCCCGAAAAGGAACTCAAGTAATCATCATGAGCTTCTTTTTGCTGGGAAATAGACAAAGGCTCGATAGGACTATAATTCTCTTCATCGTCCTCATATTTACTGAATGACGTGTTTTCAAAATCTGGCAATGACAAATCATGATCTATTGGTGGTAAAACTTCCCCAGAAGGGTCTCCACTGTAGACTTTATTCAAATTATCAATAAAAGAATCTATATCTGACGCTGAATTTTCTCCAGGAACACCAAGAACTTCTTTTTCATCATTACTAGAGTTTTGACTATTGTAGCCCCAGTTATCATCATCGTCATCTTCATCATCACTTGTTTTGAAGTTTGGTTTATCCACTGAAAGAACTAATTCTGGCTGTGTTGATTTTTCAGTGGTTTCTACTTCCTCAGTCTTTTCTTTGGGTTCCAATGCTAGATCCTTTTGTGGTAATATAGTTTCAGTTTCTTCATGATGAGTAGCCAATTGCAAATCAACAGGTTCTTTTTGAAATGAGTATTCTGAATTGAAACTATTCTCAGATTCCATAGAAGGACTTTCTGGTGGTATGTTTGATTGCTGTGAGTAACTGTACGTTGGTGTTGGAGGTTCAAATTGAAGTTCCTCTTTAGGTTGCACTTTCAAGGTTGTAACGTTATTTTTAGATGTTGAATCTGTTGCAATATTTCCAAGACTATGGGTTGATATTCCAAAATTAAGATTCGAACACGTATCGTCATCGTCGTCGTCTTCATCACTACTATCTGAATAAATGTTTTTATGAGTATCAACTGACAATACCAAGTTTGGTTGTTGTTTAGTTGAAGATGGTTCTGACACTTGGTTAACAGAATCAGGTTCATCTTTCTGTCCTTCCTGAACTTCTGATTGTGCCAAATCCTCGTGATTTGATTCTTTCAGTTGTATCTCATTCAATTTTCTAGTAAAATCATTATTATCCTCTTCATTATAATCAGATCTATCATGGGATGCAACAACAGGAATGTTAGCCTGATAGGCGGGTGTCTTCAGTTTCTCGTCAACGTTGTGGGAAATACCATGTGTTTGCTTATTTGCTTCTTTATACGGACTAACACCCCCTTGACTAATGATCTCGGATTCTTCATCACTACTATCACTCTCAAGATTAGTTTGTCCATCAACAGACAACACAAGTTCTTTCGGTGGACTCACATTGCTTTCGGTGTTGTTTTGAGAAGTAAGATTTTTATATTTTTCGTCAATAACTGGCACAGGTGGAACATGATCACTAGGTAACTCAAATCTCTGGGGTGTCACTTTTCTCTGTTGTTGTTGAGAAGAATTGTCTTCTTGATATGTATAATCGTCGTCTTCATAATCATCATCGCCCCAGTCTCCATAAGTTGGAACTGAGTTTACCCAACGTGTTGATTTTTGTCTTCCAAATCTATCTGTCATTTCTTTGTTAATGATTTAAGGGTGGGGTTTTCTTTTATTTTATTTTTTTAAGGAAAGTAATTAATTATTTAAAGGGAGGGAGAAGGTTGAGTGTTTATTAACTGTTTCAGTTTCTCTCGTCTATTTGTGAGTGTGCCTGAAAGTTTTAACGACCGAGTGATCACATTGATTTGTGCTGTCTTGTTTTTTCTTTCGTAGAGGCTGCGTCTCACTCCTTTCCTCTAATTTTTTTTTTTCGCGACCAGTTTTACCAGATCTAATAACAATAGAGATCGTATTGTATAGACCATCAACTAAGATCTCGTGACTTTGGTAAACTTTTACAGACTAGTTATTGTTAAAAGTTACTCAATTTCAAGTAAATAACAACCCAAAATAGTTTTGTTTACTATCGAGAATATACACATTCTATCAAAACTACAATTTTCCTTGTGGGTCTTCGTTTTGGTGAATTACAAGGCTTGGGTAAAGATCACCGAGGAAACCACCAACTTGCCACCAAGCACCATCTACAACCAACACATCACCAGTGACGTATGATGCAGCTGGTGAGAACAAGTAAATAGTGGCATCAGCAATATCAGTAGTAGTACCTTGTCTTTGCAATGGGATTTTTTGTTCCAATGGAGTTTCATTAGGAGGAGATAAACGCAGCATACCTTCAGTACCACCAATAGCACCAGGTGCAATACAGTTGAATCTAATACCCAAAGGTCCCAATTCAACAGCAAGGGCATTACTCAAGGCATCAACACCAGCCTTTGCAGCACTTGCATGAAGTTGCATTGGTAACCCATAATAATGTAAAGTAGCACTCACAAAGATGACACTACCTTTGTTTTTTCTCAATTCTTCAAAACAAACTTTGACAGTGTTAAAAGAACCCAATAAATCAATATCAATAACTGATTTGAAAGCATTTGATGATAAATGGTTGAAATCAGATAAGAAATTACCAGCGGCACCAGCAATAACGTGATCAATTCTTCCCAATTCTTTTACAGTTCTGTCGGCTGCTTCTTTAATAGTTTGGATTTTACGAACATCAACGTTACCAATCCCAATAACTTTGGCACCTGGTCTCAATGTGGCAATTTCTTTGGCAGCATCTTCTGTCTTTTGAGGGTTTCTACCAATGATGGCAACATCAGCTCCTAATAAAACTAAGGCTTCTGCTTGAACACGACAGATAGTACCTGCACCACCAGTAATGAAGGCAACTTTCCCCTTGAAAATGTCTGATTTCCAAACACTTTTTTCGAGATATGATTTATCTAAGGTATTTGGCATTTTGATTTAATAGATATGTGGAATTGATTTGATATGTTAAAAATTTTAAATTAATCCTTAAAAAAATAGAGAGAAACAGATAGAACTTTATTGATAACAAATGGATATATATTTATAAAGGAAATTAGTCCTTAATTTTTTTTTTCAATTGCTTTATAGATGTGGGGTCGAAAATGTTTATATTTCAACGCCGAGGTGAGATAGAGGTTGTGGTTGTTTTTTTCCGTCTTTAAAATTTTTTAGCACAGAACCTTTTTTTTTACATGTGAAAAGACCAGTTGTGTTGGGTTGGGTTTTGGTTATGAATGGTAATTGAAACACAACCATATTATCGACGGAGATTATGTACAGTAATGCATCCTACATACATAATGATTTCTTGGAACGACCAAGTATATCAATCTCTGGAGTATTTCCGGTACACTTCAGTGATGCTGGAGGTAATGTTAACATCATTAACTCCGATAGATTGATCCCAATCTGGTTTACTAACCAACCAACCACTCACCCACCCCTACTTCCCTTAACTAGGTCTACTGGGTAATTTTGTTTCCTCATTAACAATCTTTCCGTCTCATGTGATTGACCATTAGATTAAGTAATATCCTTTTTGGTATTAATCTTTTTGATTTTTATCAATTGGCAGCCATCTCCAAACTTCCAACTATTGCCTCTCCACACTGTTATATAAATAAAAGTTTAGTGTATTATAATCTATAATGCTATTTACAAAATTTATATCAAGACTCTAATTTGTCTCTGTCTTTGTCATCAGATAACACATCCAATTGCTTTAAAGCCACTTGGTACAATAGAAGCATAATAGAACTCTGTATACCTGTCCATATAAATCTAGGACCAACTCCTGAAAATGCCCCTAGTATACCTTCGTGTTTATATATCGATACCAATGCTTTTAAAGTTGCATTTCTGTTTAATAATCTGATTATTGGGTTTGTAATGGTTTGCTTGGTGGAAATTGAACTACTCAACTCTGAAGTGTTTGTAGCTGTTTGAATACGGGTCTTTATCACATCTAGGGGAGTTGTCAAGGTTCCAGCCAAACCACCAGCGGCTGCTCCAGTTAACAATTCCATTGATATGGACAAATCATCCGACCCATTGTTTGAATAAATGGCCCATTGACGGAAAGTCTCGTAAAATGAAAATTGTAGGGCACTGAATGGTAAATCACGAAACAATGTCTCTTTATAACCAAACACAAAAGTTTTTGGGCCCTCAGTTTTAGCAATCGTCACAATTGCATTCCCTAATCCACGATAATTGTAACCACATTCTTTGGTATAAGGATTATTGTATTTACCTTGTAATTGTAAACGAGTCTTTAACACTTCAGAAGGTACATAAAATATACTTGATGCCAAATCTCCCAATATACCTGCAATGAAATATGCTAATGTTTCATTAACATGCCATTGGTTTATCATTACCCGTTTTGAATATTCATAAGTTCCGAAAAATGCCGCTGTTGAAGGGAAAGATCCTAATGCTGCTGGCGTATATCCCCCATATAATCCTCGAAAAAATCCTTCTTCTTTTAAGATTGTCGAATAAGCTGGAATCATGTGTTTATATTTTACTTTATATGGGAATCCTTGCTGCCTCGTTTTCACTGTATCCAATGAGTGCATTGCACTATCGCCCACAACTCCTCCAAATCCTCCTGCCAACATACATTGCCAGATTGGTTGTTGTAATGTTTCATTGTCTGTGCTTTCTGGAGGAGACAGCGGAGGTTTATTTCGAATACTATGATGTTCTTTATGTTCACGTGATTCAAACGTTAACGGTATTGTGGAACTAGTGAAAACTTGTGACATATCATATGGATTGGTAATAGGTGATTCAATTAATAATGCAAACAATTATCTCAGATGCATAAAAGTATTAAATGAAAAAGGAGGTGAATAACGTTAAATGCAAAAAAAATATGAAGTAAAAGTTTGTATAAACAAAAAAAAGACAAAAAGTAAAAGTTGACTTGGAAAAAAAAAGGGGAATATTAAAGTAATGGAATAGATATTTTATAACAACTTGATGTCTAGATCAAGAAACAAGGGAGGGTTTCTAAAATAACAAATGGAAAGTGTTGACAGTAGATATAAACCAGTTCTGTATAATATTGGAAAAAGAATTTAGCGTTGTTATTTTTTTTTCGTTTTTCTCAAAAAATTGGCCCTGCTTGCCAATGGGTCTATTTTTTCATTCGTTGATTTACACTCACTCTTTCTCTCACTCTTAGTTTTACTCTCTCGCTAACAGTAGTAGTTAGCAGCAGTAGTAATAGAAGTTAATTTTCTCGTTGCAAAAAAAAAATTGACAACCTCATCACTACCACCAAATATAACTTGGACCCCACTAATATGCAGTCTTGCCAATAATAATACTTCAACATCTATTTGTCATCAGATCTCTACACTTTCTACGGCTGACTAATTTGTATCTGGATTGTTTTCAAGGGTTTGGAACCTATTAACTTGGATATAAATTAATATCACTGGTAGAAATCATTTCTAGCTCCACAACTATAGCTTATCCAATCTTCCACTCAACACAAAGAACGAAAAAAAAAAACGACCACAAATTTTTTTCACTCACTTGCAGTAGTCTTACAACCATCTCTTGAATGAATAACATGATATGATTTCAAATACTTTCAAAATTCGATGTCCCCTACCGTTGAAAAGAATATCATCAACAAGCATACGGACATATCGTGTTATGGCCATAGAATCGTCGTGTGATGATTCTTGTGTTGCCTTACTCGAAAAATCTCATCCCAAGACTCCACCAAAAATTATAGATCAATTTAAACGGACACTACATTCTGCTGATGTAGGTGGTATATTACCCACGGCAGCATATAATTATCATATGGCAACTATTGCCAACATGGTTCAAGAATTTTGCCATAAGCATCAAATTTCAGCATTAAACCCACCTGATTTACTTTGTGTTACCAGAGGTCCAGGAATGGCAGGATCCCTAAGTACTTCAACTGAATTTGCCAAAGGGTTATCTGTTGCATGGGATGTTCCCTTAGTTGGAGTGCATCATATGTTGGGTCATTTGTTAACTGCAAATTTACCAAATCTGGAACAACCCAAGTTACCACCCCCAAACTATCCATTTTTGAGTTTGTTATGTAGTGGTGGACACACTATGCTTGTATTACTGAAATCATTAACTGAACATGAGATTATTGTAAATGTGGGAGATATCGCCGTGGGTGACTCATTGGATAAATGTGCTCGAGAATTAGGAATGTATGGAAACATGTTAGGTAAAGAATTGGAAAAATATATAAATTCCATACCTGAAGAAACTAGAAATCAATATGAAAGATTGAGTGTGAATACTAGAATTGCTAATCCATATAATTTTAGATTAACTCTTCCTTATTCAGCACCCAAATATGGTATTCCAGAAGATGTGAAATTTGCATTCTCTCATTTCTTAAGTAACATTCAAGAATATAAAGCAATGCATTATAACAAAAATAGGGGTGAAGGTGAAAGTGAGGGCGAGGGTGAGATAGATTTGACATTAGATGAAGAAACTAAACAATTTATTGCATATAAAACACAAGAATTTATATTTGATCATATTGTTGATAGAATAAATATTGCATTCAAAAAACATGGCATTAAAAATAGAAATAGTGATGGTACTTTTATTGGGGTTAAAGATTTTATTTGTTCTGGGGGAGTTGCAGCAAATAATCGACTTCGACAGAAATTACGGGAAAAGCTAGATTTTCAAGAGATTGGTACCGACAATGTTAATGTGAATTTTCATTTCCCAGATTTATCACTTTGTACAGATAATGCGATAATGATTGGAGCTGCTGGCATAGAAATATTTGAAAAATTACGTTTAAGAACAGATCTTAGTTTTCTACCTATAAGAAAATGGCCATTGAACAAATTATTAGACGTTGATGGGTGGGTTAAAGTAGAAGAAGAAGAATTTAATAGAATTTGTAAATATTAAATAGTACACACACACACAATTCTTGTATATAATACAAACAAACAGTAATAGTTTTAATCCGATGAATTCAGATCCCTTCTTTGAGATGACGGTATAGGTTCCTCGTCATTATAATCAATTATATCTTCAGGTGGCATTTGGTCTTCAGGTTCATCACGATGTCCCAAAAATGCTTCTCTTATGTTATATAATTGAGTATATTTCTTCCATGCTTTGTAATTAAAACTAGCAATATGATGACTAGCAAAAATTTTATTGCTTTCCAATTGAGCCTCTCTGATTTCATCACTACTCACTCTTTGAATACAAGGCATCCCGTCATTATTCACATATAATTTCAATCGACCATCTTTAACGAGGAAACTGGTGTAAAATAAATTCTCCACACTTTGACCAAATGATCTAGGATTTATGAAAAATTTAAATAAATTAACACCATTACCATCATATTTTTCAATATATGTTTGATAAACTGATTTAACCATATTGGCAGTATTTTGTTCTTGATTACCAGAAATATCACTAGCTTGAACTTGTCGAGCAGTTTTCGCCATCCCGCTACCTTTAGTATCATCAACATTTCTTGCTCGAACTATTTTCCTCTTTTCTGCTTTTAAGGGTCCATTCAAAAAATCTACCAGTATGGATTTTTTACTAACTTGATGATAAAAAATCCCAAGTTTTAACCAATTTGTTTTATTGAATGTGTATTCATCAGCAATAGCTTCTTCTTCTTCATCCAGATCATCATCCTCTACGTCATCCTCATCGTTACTATTATTGCCATCATTATCTCCTATATCATTACGACTTAAAAGACTAGGATCAGTAACAGCAAATCTTCTTAAACATTTGAAAAATTCTTTATCATCAAGAGCGATCCCTGAATCATCGAAAACTATATTACGTGCATTCAAGGCAGCAAAATCCGATGCTTCTTTGAAAACTTCAGAATCTTCTAAATGAACTCTTGTATCTTTAACTTTTTGTGATTGAACTCTTTTATATAATTCGGTTATTTCATCAATATAATGCAACAGCATAGATGATCCTTTACCTTTAAGGGCATCTTTGAAATGATTTTTGATTCTTTGACGAAGTTTTTCATAATCTTCAATTTGCTCTTGAGTAGACACTTTACGTATTTTCCTTGGTTGTGTATCCGTCATAATGGTATTTATTATTGTTGTTGTTGTTGTTGAAGTATGAAGTGATTTTAGGGATTTTGAATGTATATTTTTTTTTTCAATTTTTTTAGTGTAACAAAACGCGTTGTTGTAAACGGATTTTTTTTAGACAGACACTTACATGAATCAGTTATACCCTACTTAAAATAAGATCCATATTACAGGACCTATTATTTGCAGTTCAAAAACCATGAGTGAACCCACTTGTACAATCAAAAGACTAGATGAATCAGTAATTAACAAAATAGCAGCAGGTGAAATCATTATACAACCAGCAAACGCGTTAAAGGAAATGTTAGAAAATTCAATTGATGCCAGGGCAACCATGATTGAAATACTTGTTAAAGATGGCGGATTGAAATTATTACAAATTACCGACAATGGCCATGGTATATCTAAGATAGATTTACCCTTATTATGTGAAAGATTTGCCACTTCAAAATTGAGTAAATTTGAAGATTTGGAATCTATTGCCACTTATGGTTTCCGTGGTGAAGCGTTAGCTAGTATATCCCATATATCACGATTATCAGTGATTACCAAACAACCAAATTCCAAATTGGCCTATAAAGCTTATTATATGAATGGTCAACTATGTAGTTCCAATTTCAAATCATCAAACACCAATGTTGAACCTAAACCAATTGCCGGCAAAGATGGAACACAAATTATTGTTGAAGATTTATTTTATAATATCCCGTCGAGATTACGGGGATTAAAATCGAAAAGTGATGAGTTTGCTAAAATATTGGATATCGTTGGTCGATATGCTATTCATTGTGATAATGTTGGGTTTAGTTGTAAAAAATATGGAGATCCATTACAACAAGTAAACACCCGTCCTCAGATGCCAATTAAGGAAAGCATCAGAGTTGTTTATGGATCAGCCATTGCCAATGAATTATTAGAAATCGATGGGATTTGTAATGACGAATTAGGATTAGTAAAAGTATCTGGTGTCATGACTAATGCCAATTATAATAATAAAAAGAAAATCCAACCAATTATTTTCATAAATCATCGACTTGTCACCTGTGAACCATTGAAACGAGCTATAAATGCTGTATTTCTGTATTTTTTACCCAAGGGAAGTCATTCCTTTTATTATCTTAGTTTGGAAATTAAACCAGAAAATCTTGATGTCAATGTTCATCCTACAAAACGTGAAGTTCGATTTCTTAATGAAGATGAAATAATTGATACCATTGTTAGTGAAATACATACAAAGTTGTCAAGTGTTGATACATCGAGGAAATTTAAAACCCAAAGTGTTATTACAAAGAGAAGAAATAGTGATGAAGAATTAGAAGAACATCAATTACCAAAAACACTACAGCCATCTTTGAAGAAATATCGACAAGAAAACAAAATGGTAAGAGTGGATGCTAGTCAATCAAAATTAAGTTCATTTATGCAACAGCAACCATCACAAAATTACCATGATGTGATGAGGAAAGAATTTGAATATTATTCTTCTCTGATAATTGAAGATGATACTATTAATACTGAACAAGATATACCTGAAGAAAACGAAAAAGAAGAAGCAGAGGGTGAACTCCCTGTTGAATCTAATTCAATTTTAGAGTCTCCATCAAAACTAGAAATGAAAATCGAAACCAATCATTCACGTAAACAAGTACAAGTAAATTTGGATTCAATAGCTCTGTTGAAGAATGATTTAACTTTAATAATAGATAAACCATTGACAAATATTTTTAATAATGCAGTTTATGTTGGGATAGTTGATCCATGGAAAAGATTATGCTGTTTCCAATATGATGTCAAATTATTTTTATGTGATTATGCTGCCATGTTATTAGAGTTCTATTATCAAATTGGTCTTCATGAATTTTGTAATTTTGGAGAAATAGAATTTGATGAACCAATTAAATTAATCGATATATTACAGCCATTATATGATAAAAATGAAGATTTGATACCTATGGAGAAAGTTATTGATGCCATTTTCCATATGAAAGATATGTTTAAAGAATATTTTCAAATTGTTATCGATGATGATAAACAATTAACAACTTTACCAATGTTATTAGTTGGAGTTGAACCCGATTTCAATAAATTACCATATTTGATTTATAGATTAGGTACAAAAATCAATTATGGAGATGAAAAAGATTGTTTAAGAGGTGTATTGAGACAAATTGCATTATTTTATTTACCAGAACCAACTAATGATGAAATTAAAAATAATACATTTGAAAAGCAATTAGAAAGTATCTTGTTCCCGGAAATAAAACGACAATTTTTGGCACCGAAAAACTTGCTTCGAGATGTGATACAAATTGCCGATTTACCAGGATTATATAGAGTTTTCGAAAGATGTTAGGGTTTTAAGTTGGTGTGTCACACTGGTGATCGAATATACAATTGCATAGTAGTATATCAAACTCAAATGGTTACAATATATCTAACTGGCTTCTAATAGAGATGATTTCTTAATAGACAAGCAACCCCCGCCCCCAAGAAAGTTTAAAACGTTTGTCAAAGTTTTCCATTATAATCTCTGTTATCTACAATGAACAATGTAATCTAATAAAAATGTTGAATACAAACGTTTTCAAATGGTTTATGGGCGTGTCCTTTCAAAATAGAGTAAACAAAATTAATGCTACTATATCATTACAATAGTGGTGAGTGGGCCCTGCGACAATATCTACTTGTGTGTTTAGAGAAATGTCTTCCCTAATTGCCCGACTGATAATGATTGTCCAAACAGCAACAAAAAAAATATCTATATCCACGGTTGCGAATTGACATTATTAGATCAAGCGGGGAGAAAATGGGGCGAGCAAAAGAATAAGCCTTCTCACATGAAGAAGTTCAAAAGTAGCCCAAAAACAAGACAGTAGTGGTGTTGGATAGCCCCATGATACGACTTATAGGTCGAACAGTTTCAAGCTCTTTCCCACATGAAAAGTAAGACTGTACTACATATTTTTCTACATGATGTTACATTATTGTAAGTTTGTTGTTATTGACAACTATGTTTGGATTGGGGATATACAAGTTGGACTTACAATTATAACCGTTTAAAGGAAATATATTGTTTTCTTAATATCTAAAGGCACCAAAGGGATAGGATATACCCTTTTTTTAGATCTCAGACCAATTCATTATCGTAATCGCAGTGGTTATTTATTTATTGTCACAAATAATATTTTCCAGGTAGATCTTGACATTTTGTTACTTCAAATTTAATTTCTACTTTTAGTTAGTCACATTAACTCCTATACTTGCATAAGACAACAATCATTAACTAGCAAATGAGAAATTTACAAAGGAAAAGAAAAAGAAATTGGGGAAAGACTAATGAAACTTAAAAAAATCAATAAAAAAAGAAGATGAAATCTGAATCACTTTAATTTAGGTTGGGGTTGGGGTTGGTTTTAACAATTGTTATTACTATGAATCGTAAAAACCTTTGTTGTTATTGACTTCAAATGTTGGTTGTGAACAAGGTTTAAACTATTCGAAGTTAATATTTATGTAGTGGAAGAAGAATATTAACCAATCAATAGAAATCGTTGATCAACAAGTAAAAAATGATAGACAGAAGACAAATGTGTAAAAGAATCAAAGAAATGAAAATGTCGTGTCCCCTCCTCTTTTTCTCTTTTCACACTCATTTTAACTCATTTATTCACATTTTCACATTTTCATATTTTCACGCACAATTTGTTGTTTTTTTGGGTTTTTTCCTTAATTAAGTAATAAACCTTTCTTTCATAATTTAATATTAATTCTACAATATATTCAATTGACTGGATAAGAAGAAAGTTGGTTATAATTTAAAAGTATTGTCCAATCTACTTTCCAAAATTTCTTCCCTTCTCTTCTTTCTTCAATAATCTCCCCCACCCATATTCATTTGAATTGATTCACTTTTTCAATAATCCTTTTGACCCTGTCCCATATCGTCATTATAAACAGTGGTTATTATCCTTTACAACCAGCACTACATATTTTTTTTTTCTGGTTTAGTGGAATCATATTGTATTAAACAGTCCTAACAGTTTAGCCGGTTGTCCAACAAAGAAAAAAAAAATTATAGACACATTTCCCACCCTTTTGGTTATACTGATCATTCCAAATCTAGTTTAAATAACACAGCAAGTACACATCCTATTAAGTTGATCTTTTATTTTTAACTTTTGATTATTTTAATTCCCAACATTATAGATGTATATTGAGAGTTCGATCAACGACAAATACATTCGTACATTGAATTTTGGGTGTTTCCCTAAAAATGTATTGGAATTCCAACAATCACAAGATTATTTCCAACAGTTAATATTCATTGATTATCAATTGCAATTATTAATTGATAATGAATTTTTTCAAAATGAATTATTACCCATTTCATTATTATCTGAGAATAATGTATCAGCTAATGAAAAATTACAACAATTAATCAATTATTCAAATTCAATAAGTTTAAATTATGAAAATACACCAAAGAGTTACGATGAGAAATTGTACTATGCTACATTAATGTCTCATTTATATTATTTACAAGATAACTTTTTTGAAATGAGTAAATATTTGAATTTGGTTAAAGTTTCTTATCAAGCCAGATCTAATAATCAAATCGAAACAGCATCTTCAGCTTCATCTGTTAGTTTAAACCAAATAGAATTCATTGAATATCTTACAACCAGATATTACGTTTTATTTGGATTAAGTGCGGGGAACAATGGAGTGAACGTTTGGTTAGAGTATTTGCAAAATTTTAAATCCCCATATAATAAGTCTCAAGTAATCGCTAATCATTGGCTAGATTTGTTATTTGGTAAATTAACTTTTGAATTATCTCAACGAGGCACTATCCCATTTTCGTTTATCAATCACGTGAAAAATTTGTCATTGTCGAAAAATAAATTGGTCTTAATTGCATTTTCAAATTATTTATTACGTCCAGAGAATAGCAATATAATCAACCCTTCTTTCAAACAGGACTATACGGTATTTTTGACTACAGAAATTGAAGAAAGTATTTTAGTTAAAAGTCAATTTCCTAATGCAAACACTGCTAATACCGATGAATCACAAGATGTCAATAATTTTATCAATAATCTTTACGAATCATTGAGTTATGTACCATTTAACTTATCTATTTTGAAGCCATCCCTTTCAAAACGTTATCTTTTAAATGCTACCTTAAAGACTTTCCAAAGCAAGGTTATTTTATCAAACTTGATCTATACATTAATTGATTTAAATGAATATGATGAAGCTTTAGCAGTATTTACCACATATATCGATTATTTGGAAAAAGACGAGGAATTAAAGGATGGGTACATTGATGATATATTATCGATAATTGATACATTTAGTACTTGTATTATCCATTTCAACCCATTGAAAAGTTTCAAATCTGGTAACAAATTTAAACATAATGATGATTCGTCAGTTTGTCAACATTTGAAGAAATTTGTCACATTATTGCAAAAATATTTGCTTGAACTTCAAAAATTGATAGATTTAACATATGATGAAGAGGAAGATGAAAGTGATAAAGTTACCACTGCTGCAGGTGACAAAATCCCATTGTCATTCCTTTATCGTAAATACAACTTGAACATTTTGCAATCAGATAACACCCAGTTTATTGAATTGATTTCAAAAGCTTGGCATGCAACTGGTTATTATTACTATTACTTGTCGTCATATGAATCGTCAAACCAAATTATTTTACAAAATAATATCTCATTGGTTTTGAAATCTTACAAGAATTGTTTGATTGTTAATTCGACAGGTAATGTACTTTATTTGTTTAGTTATGCCTTAGCATTAGCCAATTCCGGCTCGTTGAAACCAGCATTAAAATTGTGTAAGTTTATTTTGAAAAAATTCCCAGAATCGTTCAAGACGTGGAATTTGTTGGTATTATTGTTATCTAGTTTTGATAATGACAACAGTAATGTCACTAAACCCATTGCAAATCATACTAGTATGAATATTTTACCCGATGAATTAACCAACGGCAATGCTAATGCTCATGGTGGTGACGGTTTAACAGCAAATGGGGGCAATGACACCAAATCCAAATTGAGAGAACCGGAGAAATTTATCAACAAGGCATTGAATATTGCTGGGTTATATACTTTGAAGCATCGTCAACGCAATATTAAATTGACAGTTGAAACCAAATATGAAATTTTACAATTAAAATTAACTCAGTTGGCAGTATTGGAATCGATTCACGGGTCACAATATATGATTGATTACTTATCCGAAGTTTTTGTGTTGTATCATGAATTATTCGAAGTTAATTTGAGTAGCAGTAGTAGTAACAAGAATGCAGCAAATCAATCTTCGAGACAATTTGGAGCTTCAGATAAATGGTCCCATCGTCCAAGTTTTATTGATCCTTCCCCTAATGCGAAAAAGAACAACCCACACCATAATATCAATGGAAAAGATGAGTTACAATTTTTTGATGCACCCAAATTACTGATTGCTAATGATGCTGATTCAATTAGTGATTTGAATAAGAAACAAAGTAGAACTGGATCAATTATTGGTGGTGTTGGTGGCAGCAGAGTTGAAAAATTGAAAAGACTTTCTACAACTATTTCGTCAAAAGAAGGACCAATTAGTAGACGAGGATCATTGCTTTATAATAGTGTTCAACAGAAAATCCGTAAATCTGATTCCAAAAATTCAGTGAACAAATCTTTTGCAGCAGACACTAGTGAATCACCACAGCAACACCTAGAAGATGAAAATTTACATTTTAATCAACAAAAATTACAAACATATCCAGAGGAGCAACAAATTTCAAAACCACTGAAACCAGAATACATTAAAGACCCTCCACGTCATCAACATGATAATTTAATTGAACGGAAAATATTACAACAAGTTTGGTTATGGACGGCAAGAGTATTTTTAAAAGTTGGATTAATTGATGAATGTGAACAATGTATTGTTGAAGCGGAAACTATTTATGAACCTAATTTCAAAACCTATACTGCTTTGGGTTTTTTAACTAGTAAATCAAGAAAATTTTTATCATTACAAGAATTTGAACGATCATTAGAAATATTAACCAAGAAAGATAATTCCTTAGCGTCACATAATAAATTCAATAGTAAATATGATTATGGATTAACTTTATTAGGATTACTGAAATTATTTTTAATTGATGATGATCCAAAAAATTCCTTATTTATTTCGACAAAAGATTTGAATTCAGGTATAATTCGATTGAAAAATTTATTAGAAGATTATTCATTGACTTGGCCATATGGATATAATAATCCCGAAATTTGGTTTTATTTAAGTAAAATTTATGAATTTATTGATGATAAAATATTATTGACGAAAAGTTTATGGAGATGTATTGAATTAGAAGATAAACGACCAGTTAGGGAATTTATATTTGATGAACTTTAATAGACAAAGAGCGAAACAGACTATCAAAAAAGGAGAATATATAAAAAATCAATAAAATATGTACAGAAAGCTATAATAAAAAAAAAATATAATACTAATTCAGAGTTTTTATTTATATGCATATAAATATATATATAAACAAAATTAATTATAATGATAGTATTAGTAAATGATATGAGCCTTGTAAGTTGTATGTGTCAATTACTTGATTGATATCTCTTTATATGTGTGTGGAGTAATATCAATACTAGAAACCACCACGACTATCAAGAGAAATCCGAATACCGCAACAAACAAGCAAAAAAAAATGAAGATCCCAAAAAAAAAATTTTCGACACTTTGATTGTTCCTCGTTTGTTCATTCAATTAAAGGTATTAGACTGCGACTATAATCAAGTTATGACTGATATTGAACCTAAATCTATTTTATATTGTGGCATTTGTTCATGGCCTCCAGAATTTTGTGAATTTGGTATCACGAAAAAGAAATGTCAAACATGGTTGAATGAAAATCATCCTGATTTATATCAATCAGTATATCCAACTGCTGGGAATTTATCTACCGCCAATACCCCTGACGAACTGAATAAAAAGTCCAAACCAAATACAACTGATGAAAAAGATATAACTGGGGAAACCACTGGTGGAGAAGATGGATCTAATGACGATATTGTAACGAAAAAATTACTTGAAAAAGGAGTATCAGAATTATCAATTTCTAAAGAAGAAAAATTACAGCAAGAATTGAATAAACGAGCAGCTAAAGAAGAATTAAAATTAGAAAGGAAACAACTTGAAAAAATTTCAAATTCAAAAATCATTATTAAAAAAATATCTCGTAATAAAAAAAAATCAATTGTTTCTATATCTGGTTTAGAAATCTTAGAAACTACTGCTGGTACAACTGGTACCTCTAATAATAAAGTATCAATTAAAAGTTTACAAAAAAAATTTTCATCTAAATTTGCTACGGGGACAAGTGTTGTTAAGAATGCTGAAAATAAATCGGATATATTGATTCAAGGTGATGTTTTCGAAGAAGTTCATCAATTTATAGTTAATCTTTTACAAGAACAAGGATTAAATGATATTAAAATTGAATTGACCGATGATAAATTGAAAAAGAAAAAATAAATGAAAAGACAATGAAGTTATCCCTCATTTCTTTCCTTCATGTATTGGATTCATTCTAAGACGTAGAAGCCTAGATGTTATATTGAAAGAGAAAGAGGAAGTTGTTTTTTGTATTTCTATATAAATACTAACCAAATATAGATAAGTACGATAATTCTGGTTATTTGTGATAACATGTAGTCTGGTCCACCCTATTCAATAAGCATTATTGTTGTTAAAACCATCAATTGTACAAACCCTGCTGTGAGGATATAGTTTGTAGGGGTATTGGTGAAAAAAAGAAAGACAAAATTTGTACTGGTAAATTGAAATGTTGGCTGCAAGAAATCAATTTTGTCAACAACAACAACAGCAACAAAACACAACAGTAACTACCAGACTGACAACATATCATGTTTATAACTCCTATTTAGATCAATAACAGAAAGAACCCAAATATTACTTTTCATTCTTGGTTTGAATGAGTAATACAATGATTTTATACACCTATTCATACATTCAAATATAAATATCTATCTATTCATTAAAAAAAGGAAAATGCCATGCCAGCATATATATGCATATATAGAGAAATACTATAATACTATATCCATCAAGTGATCAATTTGGAAATGGTAGGTACTTTTTCATCAACATTTCCATTAGTTTCAGATGGTGATTTCGATGATTCTCGTTTCAATGTGGTGATACTTGGTAATTTAATATCACTACCGCTATTATTATCTTCTCTAATTGTTAATTTCTTTAAATTAGTCATTGAGGAATTTGGTGAAAGTTTAACACCATCACCATAATTTCCAATTGCTGAGGTTGTTGTCGATGGTGGTGTGTTACCATTTGAATCATTAATTGATTTCACTTCTTTAATTGATGAATCAGATACATTTGGCTTAAATACATCAGTCCCAGAACTGTTAGCTCCATTAGAGCTATTTCCAAGAGTGTTTATTGGTGGTGGTAAGATATTGGCAATACCTGGTGGTGACACTGTTGCTGTAGTTGGTGATGATGTCGAAGCAGTTGATGAAGTACCATTACCAGTTTTGACAGGGATAGTTTGAGACGCTATAGTTGCTACACTAGCTGCTGATGACGTGATTGGAGTTGATGAAGGTTGTTGTTTATTTGTTAATACAGGTGACACATTAGCCATGATACCTGTTGATGCTGTTCCTGCTACTCCCGTAGTGGGTGGAGGTGCAGCTAATGGAGGAATATTAGGAGAAGTCGTAGCTGCTGTATTTGCTGTTGACAAAACCGAAGGTTGACTCATTGGTGGTGGTAATGTACCAGTTGCAGGGACAGTGGTATTACTAAATGCTACATTATTCTGTAATTGCTGAGGTGGTAGTTGTGATGGCTGTGCTGGAACCAATGAATGAGTTGGAGCATAAACCACTGACCCTGATTGGGTTAACAATGGGATCATTGGTCCATATGGTGATTGGACAACTTGTGGAGTCAGGGCAATATTTTGAATATTTCCAGAAGTAGAACCAGAAGAAGTCATGTCGGCATTAGTATTATTGTTAGTGTTAGAAGTTGTGTTAGCGATTGAGGAATTTAAATTATTAGTGGTAATTGAGGGGGATGGATTAGCTTGAATCCCTGGTGCAAGTATTGAATTAGCAAATGGTGGTATTGACATACTAGCCTGCAGCTGTTGTGGTACTGCAGTAACAAGAGTTTGATTATTTGGTAAAACAGTAGCTGCCATTGGATAAGAGCCTGGACCAGTAGCCATCATTGGGGCGTTTTGAGATCCAGCAGCAGCAGCTGTCGATGGATGAGGAGGAACAATTGATATACCATGTGCAAGAGATTGGACAATGCCTACTGGCTGCTGTTGTTGCACCAAGATATTGTCTTTCGAAGGATCAATTAGCTTTGTATTGTTGTTAATATTTGCTGTTGTTGATGATGAACTATTGGCATCCAATTTTTCTTGACGAATAGTCTGATTGTATTGGGCGACTCTAAGGGCATTTCTAGCATTATTATCCAAGTTTAAATAAGCACAATGCAATTTTCCCTTTAAACAATTTAAACAAGCAGGTAAAGTTTCATCACATTTGATTCTTCGTTTTTTACAAGTTCCACAACCCAAATGGGAATTACGATGCTTTCGCCTTGAGTTTTTCTTCTTTCTAATGACATTATTTTTGATTTCTTCTGAGGTATGCGCATTGGTATTGGTATTAGTAGATGATGGTCTGCTATTGGGGCTATTAGTGCTGCTATTATTATTGCTATTCTCGTTGCTAATGTTGGTGGTAGTAGTAGTAGTAGTGGATCCAGTGAACAGACCATTGTCATGGGAGTAGTTGTAATTCATGCTATCAACATTATTGTTATTATGGTTCATGGGTGGGAGACGAGTGTTATAATCAGTGCTAGTAGATGAAGGTGGAGTAGTAGTTGTTGATGCAGGTTTTTTGGGAGGATCAGGGTTCTTGAGAGCCTTCTGATAAATATCCATCATCTTTGGAACAGTATAGTAAATTATATTTGAAAGTTAATTGGGGGAAACTAAAAAGAATGAAAGATGAAGAAAAAAGATGATCAAATAAATGATTTCCAAAAGAAAAGAAGGTTTAATGAAAGAAAATTAAATAAAAAAGGAACCAAATTAAAAAAATAAAATAAAATAAAATAAACCAAAAAAGAATTAAGTGAAATGTGGTTCTGTTCGTAATCTTGAAAGTATAAAAAGGAAAAAAAATGAGAGAAAGAAAGAAAGAGAGAATTAGATAATAAAATAATAACAAGTGTTTACTTTTGTACGTATTTTTCTGCCCACTAAATTTCTTACGTATATTTTATTTTTAATTTTTTCAATCAAGTGGAAACAAAAAGGATTTAAAAAAAGAAATGAAAACTCGAAAATTTTAGGAGAGGAAAGAAAAAGAGAGATTAGAAAATAATATAACAAAGAGTTCCAAACAATTTGCCCGAGGTGTCTTATAATTCAAGTTAAACTTGAACACTTGGGAAAGAACATAAAAAGCAAATCAATTGGATTTGCCCTTTTCTTGTTGTTGTTGTCATTAGTGTTGGTGGTGTTTTTCTATTTTTCTAATTTGTTCTTTTTTTTTAAATTAGAGTAAATTTCAGCTTTCCTTGAAAAGGCTAACACTACAGAAAAAAAACTCAAAAGCCAACTCATGTATGAATTAGATGTGAATTTTAGGAAAAGGAGGAAAAACAGGAACCAACAACAACAACAGCAAGTACACCAAAACTAACAATAAGAATGAGTAACAATAAGAAAAGTACCAGACGGAAGAACATAATCTGCAAGAATGAAAAAAAAAAAAAAATAAACAATCTTGACACTAAAAGTATGTGTGTATGGTTATAAATCTGAAGCACAGTAACAAACGAGGCAATGTTCTATTTTTCCCTTTATGTCTGTCACCGCCACTAATTTACCAAAGAAAGAAGTCAAAATGAAAGATAGAACACGACACAATACTGAGCAACACAACAATGATTTCCACTTATATATCATTAATTCACAAACTAAAGACCTAAAAACCACCTAATTATTAGAGATTAGTTGATACTAAAATGATTTAAAAGACAACAATCTCTAAAAACTAATCCAAATTTGGAATTCTTGATTGTCCTGTTTGTGTCTGTCAGTTGAAACAAACAAAAAAAAAAAGAATTTTGAACCAGGAACACACCACCACCACCACTTTAACTCGCATTTCTCACTGACTCTCGTACTCGTCCACGCACTCCACGTAATAGCTCCAACTTGTACCTGTCGTACTCCACTTTACTTGTTGCTACACAATTAAATCAAATTACATTTTCCCAACACATCAATACTACAGTGATACAAACAATAGTACACCAAGAAGTCAATCAACTGATCTATATTCTTCATTTTGTTAGAATAATCCCATTCATTGAGACTTGTTGGTATTGTACATACTTCTACATGCAGAAGCGGATAAAAATAAGCACAAAGAAAAAAACTATGTTCCGACAGACGAAAGACAAAAATTGCGAAACAGCAAATATCACCAAACAAATACAATTTTAGTTAAATCCGAATCACTAAAACAGGGAGCCAATGTCGTCATCGATGGACGATATGTGTGGGTGAACCGGATTTATAGTCATCAATATTATATATATCATTTCGTGTATTAAAACTTGCATCTATGTGTTTATGTAAATAAAGTGATGACATAGGTGGTGATAAAAATAGTTTAGCAATAGTATTTCCAAGATAGTGAACTAAATAATTACGACATTACGATGGATGAAAACTACATAATACAAAACATTTTGGAGGGGAGGGGGTATATGATTATCCGTTGAATAAAAAGATTGCGGAGAAGTTTTTGGGGAGTCTTTGAAAATGGTGCAATTTTTTTCATGTCCTTTTTACTTTTGTCCAGTGATTTTGTCTTGGTGATCTCGGTGAAATAGAACTGAACAAACTACGGAATGAGCAAGAAAAAGGGTTAGATCGGGCCGGCTAAGCCAAAGAGCAAATAATAATACTTTAAAAGCCAGTACAAAAATTAACCAAAGAAAAAAAAATAATATACTTGAAGGTCAATAATGGTTTTTGCGCTCAAATTTACCTTTACAAAGATTCCCCAAATAATCATTGTGAGTTTAACTTTGATGGCAGTATACTCTCTATAGCAAACTAAATAATTACGGTCACTCTATCAATTGATACTCACCTCTACTACCCTTATCCAACGATGATGACATGACCCTGTAAAAAGTTTGATTGCTCGTGTTCTTGATTATTTTTTTCTCTTTTATACGAAGGTCGTGCAAAATGACTGCAGCAATTTTTTTTTTATTAAGGCGGCCTCGTTTTTCCTGGCGACCTTTGCCCCTGACGCCTTGTTTGTTAATCCGTTTCAAAGTTAATTGTAGCAACAATAACAATAATAATTAGTGATTGATTGAATGCTAGGACAAAGAAATAATATCAAAAGATTTACATAATGCACTTGTTAGATGATTCTCCATACTATAAAAATAGCAAGTATAAATAAACGAAATTCTTTATTCAAAAATAGTAGCCAAGAATTCTTTTGGAAATGAAACATCCTTTGAAATTACGATAGAGTATGATCTGATAAAATAACTCAATCTGCTTTTGTTAAAATTCAGTTTGCTATTTGAAGAAATAACGGTACTATGTTTTGTGCATGTATTGGTTGTGAGATGAGCTTACAAAACAAATGTAAAGGTAAGAATTGTATGTGAATAAATTAGTAGTAGTGGTTATTATTACCTTGTTAAAGACCAAAATAAGAAACAAATTTAAGGAGTGCATATTTATCTGCAGTATGCAATTATTAGCTGTTTTATTATTATTTTCATTTGTACTATTTTTGCTCTCCCTGTTTTTTCCATTATACGAGTCGTGGCACTTGTTTTTTTTTTGACAGGTATACACGACAATGTCTTACCTGTTTCTTTTTTTTGACTGACAACGACTTTCTACAAACCGAGGTCTGCCTATGGTGGGGTTAGTATTGTAAATAAAGTTTTCCTTCGTTAACACGGGTTACAATACTTTTATTATTCTTGCTTTACGTCATTGAATACAACCAATAAGGTGTCATTCTCTACAGTTAACTGATGACAATATACAGTGTTTTCGTTTCTGTTTTATTATTTTTAGCTTGAATTACTAAGTAATGAGCCTTTTCACTACACAAAAATAGAATCAGAATAGTAAAACTCATCAGATTTAGCATAAACGAAAAATGTGTATTTCTTGGTGTGAATTAGGCCACCCATAGAACTAAGTTTGCGTTAAAGTGAACCGGTACTAACCTAAAAATAAGGTTTTTCTTAACTGACGGAAGACATATGATAGCAACAACACGTTATGGTTTTGTAGATATGGTTTTTGGAATTTATATATCAACAACACCAAGGTTGATCGTGTGTCTCTGGATGAGCAAATTGAGCATTTATGAAAGCGTATTATCATCATCTACTGACACAAGAACAGGTTAGTATCGATTCTAGATCTGATATTACAATAGATTGTAATTGCTATTGTTACGCATACAATACTCAATAACTGCATAAACGACACAAATGCATTTACATTTGCAGGAAAATGCCAGAAAATACTACAATCAAAAGGCTTTGCCAAGACATCAGTTTTTGTGTGCAAACACACATACCACAGTTTGCTTGCCATCAACAGATGTCCACCGTTAATTCCATGAAGACTAAATCCAGCATCGTAGTTAATGGTCGTAATCATCAATCGATGTCAGTCGTATTTTTCTTTCATTTTCGAAATAATCCCAAAAAAACAAATTAAGCATTGCTAGGTAAACTAAACAGTTGTATATTTTTCTTAATCATGTGAAGGATGAAGTATCTAATGGCATCACAAAGAGAAAGTTAGAAAAGTACTTTGTATTGTTTTTGATGTTTTTTTTTTCAAGTTTTACCAATTCGTATACGCATCGGTGATTGTCGGAAAAACCTAAGCCTAGTTAATTTTCATGCAAGAATATTGCCAAAAAATATCAAAAATCTTATATTTAGTGGTGCTCAATTTTAATGGTACCAGCAAAGTTGTTTCATAGAAAGGAGCGGGTGTACAAAGTATCCATTGAACATTATTTGCATACACTTCGGTTTAGCTTCTTTATATCACTATCGATTGTCATTGAATTAATCCCCATGCTCATGTGTGCGATTGAAATATCTTTTGTTTAATCGACAATAGCAGCCGTAATAGCAAGAACAACTGTTACTGAGATTATTTGAGGAGCCAATCAGCAACCAAAATAAGCCCAGTTGACATCATATAACAAAAACCTGATTTTAAACCAACTTTCAAGTTTTGTGCCTTTTGTGTTAAAGATTGTTGGGGTAGATCTTCCCAACAAAAAACTAACCAGTATGTGATCATTATAATGCAGGCGAGTGCCAATGAGAAATTTTCATAGAATTGAATAGCTTTATATCGCCATACACAGTTCTGTATTTTATAGTGTCGGATTAGTATCTCAAGTCTTGTATATTAGTCACGTGACC
>OBUW01000253.1_pt1 | contig 36772 bp, 22 predicted proteins | sample 1475761 | NCBI WGS metagenome assembly OBUW01 (sample SAMEA2579908, study PRJEB22360) | human gut metagenome | biome: human gut; feature: human-associated habitat; material: faeces | place: Denmark | collected 2008/2010
TCGGCGGATAACGATATCGAAACAATACTCAATAGTCACATCCCAGCCAATGCCATCGTATATATGGATCCCCCATATCGAGGGACTACTGGCTACGCCTTCGGCTTTGATGTCAACAACTTCATTACGCGATTTCGGCAAACGCACCGAGCACCTCTATTAGTCTCTGAGAGCATGGCTTTATCAGATGATTCTGCTCAACTGGTATTCGGTGGAGCCAAAGGCGGCATCAGTGGCGTTCGCGTCGGCAAACATCAAGAATGGCTTAGTCGTTTTTGAGCAGTCCCATGCGTTTTGATTGGTCTGTGGCACCGTTGTACCCCCATAGCCACGATGCTTGTTCAAACACCTCCAGATCTTCTTCGGGAAATACCGACAAGAAATAATATCCATCGCTAACCTTTGTGAAAGCGATAATCTTATTCTGTAGATACTCTCTCTGAGTATTATCTTCGTTCTTGGCCTTGAATGCGTCTGTGATTTTGCGATTACTACTATCAATGCCTTTAATCTGAAGCCGCCACGTTCCATTGGCCTTGCTACCTTGCGGGTACTTAATGGTATTGCCTTGGTAATCTATTCCATCGAAATTAAGGATGACTTCTTTCTCTGTCGCCGTGTTTTGCGGGTCAACTCCGAAGAATTCAACACCTCCCTTCATATATTCTTCTTCAATATGTTCATATGGAGTACCTAACGGATCGCCATGCTCAACAAGCGATTTCATCGACAAATCCAGAATGTTTCTTGACCCACCAGTCATAGCTCTCGACTCGAACCAAATCGTAGGATCATCGGACCTTCCTCGAAGAGAGTCCGGGCCTTGAGAGGCATCAGTCACTTCTCCATGGGCAATGAGCCGAGAATCCGCTTCTGTCCGGCCAGAAGCGATTTGGGATGGATCAGCGACCTTGCTCTTACTAGTCGAATTAAGCCGCGGTAACGAAGCATGCACACCATTGCCAAACAACTTTTGAGGTTTCTGGGCATTTACTTCGCCATTGATGCGACAGATCCTAGCCGTTATTTCCTTAAGAACGTACTTCCCATCCAACAATCCATCAATATCATTTTGAGACGATATTTTCATTACAGATTGCCCAAGGGAAACTAGCTGCTTGATATAGTTCTCGACTTCACGTTGAAGATCGGAATCATTCGATGACTGCCAGCTAACTGGGAGGAAAACGGAGCTCTCGAAATTAGTCCACAACCCTCCACTAGTCAGATTGTGAGAGCCGACAATAATAAGAGCTTCTTCGTCTCCCACAAAATCATAAATTTTTGTGTGGAATGTTTGTGCACGTTCCGAATGCACAACATACAGTGAATCAACATGAAGAAACAGTGAGGAAAGCGCTTCATAAGATGTTCCCCCAAGATCAACCCCAACAAAAATATTGACTGTTCCACCACGTTTTCTAAAACGGTCAAGGGCATCCTTGATTCGTAGTACACCACTATTCTTTGCGAACGCAACAATAATATTGACAAGCTTATAGTCAGAGCTATCAAGAAAATTTATCAGACGATCTCCAAGAGATCCATCAAACGGCTGATTAAAAATACGCATATTTTTCCCTTGCGCCTTTGCGGTATCGTCCTAGATATTACCATCGACACAGGATGGGTTCCGCCAAAACGCCCTACACAACAATCATCACGTTGACGGACTCACCAACCCCACAGGACCATGGACTTGGAGTCGGCGGGGGTGGAGTCGGATTCGCGCGTGGTGTCGGCAGCGGTATCGCGGCCGGGCAGTTCGCGGGTTTCGCGGCGGATGGCGTTGCGCCAGAGGCGAGCGCGGTTGGAGCGTTGTACCTCCACGATATTGCCGTCACGGCCTGCGGCGAAAACGCTCTCCTGGTCGCCGGTTTGCATGCGTTTGACTTCGCGGCGCAGTTGGCGATTCTCTTCTTCGAGGACCAAAATGCGTGCGATGCCGGAAAGATTGATGCCTTCGTCCTGGCTCAGGCGCTGAGCGCGAGTCAGGCGGGCAATGTCACGCAGGCAATAGCGGCGAGCGCCGCCATCCGTGCGCTGCGGACGAACCAAACCGAGGCGGTCGTACTGACGGAGGGTCTGGGGGTGAATGTTGGCCAACTCGGCGGTCTGGCCGACGGTGAAGATGGGCAGTTCGATGTCGAAGCCGACGTCATCGGCTCCGTCGAGATCGGCCCTGCCCATCACGAGCGCGGTTGCGCACATCGCGTACAACTGCTTCATCTGGTTGGCTAACCGCGCCATTGTTCACCTCCTGATTACAGGCTGAGATAGTCGCCGGCTTTTTCGTCGAATTCTTTGGCGGCGTGCTTGACGGCCAGCCCCGGCTTGGCGGGGACCATGATCTGCACACGGCCGATCAGGTCGCCCGGCTGGTTGCTGCGCTGGACGCCAAGTCCCGCGAGCTTGACTTCCGCGCCGGAGCTGGAGCCTGCCGGCACCTTGAAGGTGACGGGATTGCCGTCGATATCCTTGGCCTCGACCTTGCCACCGGCCACGGCCTGGCCCACAGTTACGGGCAGGTCCATGACGATATCATGGCCGCGCATCGAGAATGTGGCATCGGGCTTGACGGTGACGTGCAGGTACAGGTCACCGACCTTGCCGCCGTTGATGCCCGGCTTGCCCTTGCCGGCCAGCTTGATTTTCTGTCCGTCCTTGACGCCCGCAGGCACGTGGGCCTTGAACTTCTTGCCGTCCACGGACAGGGACACGGTAGCGCCCTTGACCGCCTGACGCAGGGTCAGGCTGATCTTGGAGTTGCGGTCCTCGCCGTTTTCGGGGTGTGGGGCCTCCTCATAGCCATAGCCGCCGGCATTGCCGTACGGCGATTGGCCGTAGCCGCCATACGACTGGCCGCCCTGACCTGCAGCGCCACCGAACATCGAGAAGATGTCGTTGATGTTGTTGGGGCCGCCGCCCGAAGTGGAGAAGCGGATGCGCGAGCCATTGCCGCCGGCACCCTGGCCGAACATGGAACCAAAGATGTCGGAGAAACCGGAAGCATCGAAGCCGCCGGAACCGCCGGCGAAGCGGGCACCGCCCATGCCGAACTGACGAATCGCGTCGTACTTCTGGCGATCTTCCTTCTTGCTCAGCACGTCATAGGCTTCGGAGATGTCCTTGAACTTCTCCTCGGCTTCCTTGGTCTTGTTGACGTCAGGATGGTATTTGCGGGCGAGCTTGCGGTACGCCTTCTTGATGTCGTCGTCCGAAGCGTCCTTGGAGACACCAAGGACTTTGTAGAAGTCTTTGCTGAGCCATTCGTTTTCAGCCATTCATGTCTCCTTTCTAGAAAAGTCTTTATGTAATTGCACCTCCCTCTGATGAGGGAGGTGGCATCGCGCAGCGATGACGGAGGGAGAGATAGCGGAGACTATGGGCATCAAGAATGTGGCCCTCTGTCTTCCGCGGCCTGCGGCCGGCTTCTCTCCCTCAGTCAGCTTCGCTGACAGCTCCCTCATCAGAGGGAGCTAAGGCACTGTCAACTCATTGCAGCGAGCTGGCCGTCAGTTTTGTGGGGAGGCTACTACTACTCGGGCGGCGCGAATCACACGGTCGCCGATGCGGTAGCCGGCCTCAACCACGGTGTTAACCGTTTCCTTTTCGGCATTCGCGTCCGGCTTGTGCAGGATCGCGTCATGCTTGGTGGGGTCGAAGTCCTCGCCCTTTTCGCCGAACTTCTCGACGCCGAACTTCTCGAAGGCCTTGTCGATCTTGGTGGCGACGGCCTTGAACGAGTCGTCCATCTCGCTGTGTTCGCGGATGCGGTCGATGTCGTCAAGGGCGGGCAGCAGCGCGGTCAGCACGTCGATGATGCCGTGCTGGCGGAAGCGCTCCTGCTCCTTCTGCGTGCGATTGCGGTAGTTGATGAACTCCGCACGCTCGCGCTGCAGGGCTTCGAGGTAGTCTGCGGCTTCCTTCTTGGCCTTGCCGAGGGGAGTGAGGGTGTCTGCGGAATCGGACTGGCCTTCGCCAGTCTTCTCTCCGGCATCCGACTTCTCTCCCTCAGCTGCGGCAGGAGCCGCGTCAGCTCCTTCATTGGAAGGAGCCTGGGCAGCCGAATCCTGCGCAGAGCCGGACTCGGCGGAGGCGTCAGCCTCTGAAGAGGCCTGAGCGGCCTGGTCGGGATCCGGCAGGTCGTTCAGGTAGTCGTCCTTGTTGAACTCGGACATCACTTGTTGTCCTTGTCGTCATCGTCGTCCACGACCTCGGCCTCGACGGTGTCATCGTCGGAACCGGAGGCGGAGTCAGCGGAAGCGCCGGCACCGTCAGCGCCAGCCGCACCGGCGGCAGCACCCTCGGCACCCTGCTGGGCGTAGAGGACCTGGCCGATCTTCTGGGCGGCGGTCATCAGCTCGGTCTGAGCGGTCTTGACCTTCTCGGTGTCGTCGCCCTTCAGGGCTTCCTTCAGAGCGTTGACCTTGTCGGTGACTTCCTTGACGATGTCGTCGGAGAGCTTGTCCTTGTTGTCGTTGACGAGCTTCTCGGTGGAGTAGGCGAAGGCCTCGGCCTGGTTGCGGGTCTCGGCGTCTTCCTTGCGCTTCTTGTCCTCAGCCTCATGAGCCTCGGCTTCCTTGACCATGCGGTCGATCTCGTCCTTCGGCAGGCCGGAACCACCGGTGATGGTCATGGACTGCTCCTTGCCGGTGCCCTTGTCCTTAGCGGACACGTGCACGATGCCGTTGGCGTCGATGTCGAAGGTGACCTCGATCTGCGGGACGCCACGCGGAGCCGGAGCGATGCCGGTCAGCTCGAAGGTGCCCAGCGGCTTGTTGTCGCGAGCGAACTCACGCTCACCCTGGTAGACCTGGATCAGCACGGACGGCTGGTTGTCTTCAGCGGTGGAGAAGACCTCGGAGCGCTTGGTCGGGATGGCGGTGTTGCGATCGATGAGCTTGGTCATGATGCCACCCTTGGTCTCGATACCGAGGGACAGCGGGGTCACGTCGATAAGCAGGACGTCCTTACGGTCGCCCTTGATGACGCCGGACTGCACGGCGGCACCGACAGCCACAACCTCATCCGGGTTCACGGACTGGTTCGCTTCCTTACCACCGGTGAGCTCCTTGACGAGTTCCTTGACGGCGGGCATACGAGTGGAACCACCGACGAGCACCACGTGGTCGATGTCGCTCACGGAGATGCCGGCGTCGTGCAGCACGTTGTTGAACGGCGTGCGGCAGCGACCCAGCAGGTCGGAGGTCGTTTCCTCGAAGTGCGCACGGGTCAGAGTCTCATCCAGGTGCACCGGGGTGCCGTCAGGAGTCATGGCCAGGTACTGCATGGAAATGCTGGTGGAGGTGGAGGAGGAGAGCTCCTTCTTCGCCTGCTCAGCGGCTTCCTTCAGACGCTGCAGCGCAATCTTGTCCTTGGACAGGTCGACGCCGTACTTGTTCTTGACTTCGGAAACCAGCCAATCGATGATCTTCTGATCCCAGTCATCGCCACCGAGGTGGTTGTCGCCGTTGGTGGCCTGAACCTGAATGGTGGAGAAGCCGTCGTCATCCTTGCCAATCTCCAGCAGGGAGACATCGAAGGTGCCGCCGCCGAGGTCGAAGACCAGGATGCGCTCGTCTTCCTTGCCCTTCTCAAGGCCGTAGGCCAGAGCGGCTGCGGTCGGCTCGTTGATGATACGCAGGACGTTCAGGCCGGCGATCTTGCCGGCGTCCTTGGTGGCCTGACGCTGGGCATCGTTGAAGTATGCCGGGCAGGTGATGACGGCGTCGGTGACGGGCTCGCCGAGGTAGGCCTCAGCATCCCTCTTCAGCTTCATCAGGATCTGCGCGGAAATCTCCTGCGGGGTCCACTTCTTGCCGTCTATGTCGACAGTCCAGTCGGAGCCCATGTGGCGCTTGACGGAAGAAATAGTGCGGTCAACGTTGGTCACGGCCTGACGCTTGGCCACTTCGCCGACGAGGATCTCGCCGGACTTGGAGAAGGCCACCACAGACGGCGTGGTGCGCGCGCCTTCAGCGTTGACGATAACGGTGGGCTCGCCACCTTCAAGAGTTGCGATGCAGGAATTCGTGGTTCCCAGATCGATACCAACTGCACGTGCCATAATGTGTGCTCCTTAATTACTCGTTTGTTCTTACGTTCTTTGCTCAAGTTCCTTGGTTGGTTCTTGGGCCTTCCAAAACTTGAGCCTACATCACTCAACTTCTGTTTGGCAAGTTCTATTCCCAAATTCATCACAAAAGTTGAGCGATGTAGGCTCAGGTTTTTTGGAGCGGCTCTGAGCCACCCCCAGTCAGCTTCGCTGACAGCCCCCGCCAGCGGGAGCCACTCAGCAACTGACGCGGTGTGGACTACTGTTCGAAGCCCTCCTTACTGTTGACGACATTGCCGCCCTTGGAGAACCGCTGCAACAGCATGCCGGCAGCGGTCATCACCAATACGGCGACCGCCATGACGGACAGGGCTACGCCGGTGTTGGGCAGAGCGGCAGCGCCGAACTGCTGGGATTGGCCGGCCGCGGTGTCGGATGCGCCGTTGGAGGCGTTGCCGTCACCGGTCTGACCATTGCCGTTGCCACTATCGCCCGGAGTACCCGGGGTGGCGGTGCCGCCCGACTGGTTATCGTCCTTGCCGTCGTTGTTGCCCGGCTTGGAGGAATCGTCCTTGCCATCGTCCGGCTTGGCGGCGTCATCGTCCTTGCCGCCATCGGACTTGGTCGAATCATCGTCGGCGCCGGCCTTGAGCACGGCAGCGGCGAGCGCTCCGGCCTGGTAGCCGTCAGCGCCCACGGTGGTTGCAGCATTCTTATCCTGCGTCTCCGTCACCTTGCCATCGGCGGCCAGCACGGTGTACTTGCCAGCCGGCACGGCCTCGACCGTTGCGGCCGATTCGTTGGCGTTGAACACCACCACATACGTGTCGCTGCCGTCCTTCAGCTGGTAGGCCACCACGCCATCGGACTGCTGCAGCACCGTCATGTTCTTGGCGATGTCATCGTAGCTGCTCAGATGCAGCGCGCCGATGGACTTGCGCAGGGCAATCAGGCCCTTCACATAGTTCACGGAATCCGCCTGCCCGACCGTGCGGTTCCAGTCGATGGCGTTCACCGCGTCGCCGGCGTTGTAGCTGTTGCCATTGCCGCCCTTGGTGCGCAGGAACTCCTGGCCGAACTGCATATCGGTGATGCCCTGCGAGAGCAGAATCAGCGAGTCCGCGAGCTTGGCGCGAGCGAGTCGAGTCTCCTCGGAATCCGCAGGCGCGCTCTTGACCAGCTTGTCGTACAAGGTCAGATTGTCGTGAATCTCGACGTACTGCACCACCTGATCCGCGCCGCCGTAGTTCGTGTCGGCGGTGCCGTTGTTGCAGTGGCCGTTCTCATCGATGCCCTCGCGCGCGTTGTTGCAGCCGAGCACGTTGGTGGCGATGAGGTTCTCCTTGCCGGCCTTGCCGGTGATGAAGCCGGTGTCCTCGTCGGAGAACACACTGCCCTTGATCGCGTCGCGCAGGGAGTCGTTGAAGAACGCCACGCCCTTGACCTTGGAGGCATTGGGCTGCGTGGTTTCCTGGTTGCCAATGGCGTCAGTCATATCCCAACCTTCGCCGATGACGAGAATCGACGGATCGATCTCGTCAAGCGCCGCACGCACCTGATTCATGGTGGTCTGGTCAATCAGACCCATGAGGTCGAAGCGGAAGCCGTCCACGTTGTACTCGGTTGCCCAGTACTTCACGGAATCGACGATGTACTTACGGGCCATCGCACGCTCGGAAGCCACGTCGTTGCCGCAGCCGGAGCCGTTGGTCAGGTTGCCATTGGCGTCGTAGCGGAAGTAGTAGCCAGGCACGGTCTTGTTGAAGGCGTGTTCGGAGGCGTTGTAGACGTGGTTGTAGACCACATCCATCACCACGTACAGGCCGTTCTTGTGCAGCCCGGAGACCATCTGCTTCATTTCCTTGACGCGAGCGCTCGGGTCACTCGGGTCGGAGGAGTACGAGCCTTCCGGCACGTTGTAGTTCTCCGGATCGTAGCCCCAGTTGTACTGCGCGCCGTAGCTCAGATCGCCGGTCTCGTCCACGGAACCGAAATCATAGGAAGGCATGATCTGCACATGGGTGACGCCGAGCGACTTGAGGTAGTCGACGCCAGTAGACGCCGCGCCCTCCACGCCGTTGACCGTAGTACCTTCCTGCACCATGCCAAGGAACTTGCCGCGATTGTCTTCATCGACGCCCGAACTGGGGTCGATGGTCAAGTCACGCACGCTGGCCTCGGTGATGATGGCATTGGTCGGCTTGCTGAACGACTCCATACGCTTGCCGGCGCTGCCCTTCTCCTTGTCGGAGAGCACGACGGATCGCTCGCCGTTGGCCACGGCGGCGGTCGCGTACGGGTCGGCGGACGTGTTGACCGTGCCGTCGGCGAAGGTCAGCTCGTAGTCGTAGGCGTAATCCTTGAGATCCTTGTCCACGGCGAACGTCCACACGCCCTTCTTGCCGGACTTCTCCAGCGTCACGGCGTCGGTCTGCGCTGCCTTCGGATCGGTGGAGTTGGCGTACAGGCGCAGCGTCACCTTGGTGGCGGTCGGCGCCCACAGCTTGAACATGGACTTCTCGGCCTTGTAGGTCACGCCAAGATCATCGCCGTCGTAGGCGTACTTCTTGTCGAACGCGTCGGAGCGCACGACGGCGCCGAGCGACACGTTCTGCGTGCCGTAGTCCTCGATCGTCACCTTGTAGGCCTTGGTCACGTCAAGATCGTCGGCCGTGGTAATGGTCACGGTGTTCCCGCTAGCCTTCACGTCCTTGATCTTCACACCCTCGACCGACACCGCGTCGGCCGGCTTGTCGATGGCGAGCGCCTTGTTGAGCTTGACCGTGATGGTGTTGAAGTCGGTCATTTCGGCGGAGACGATCGTGCCCTTGGCGTCGTAGAGCGTGCCGTTGGTGTAGATCGTCGTGTCGCCCTGCACCAGCCAGATTTCGGCGGATGCGGTGCCGTCGGCGTTCACGGTGATGGCGGACTGCGGGATCGTGCGGTTCTCGTCGTTCGGATCCTTGGCTTCCCAGCTGTCGCCGCCGTAGCGCACGATGAACTGCGGAGTGCTCATGCCGCTGCCCTTGAGCGTGTACTTGGCGATCAGGCCGTAGTCGTCGTGCTCGGTGAACGGGTAGGCAGCACCGTTGACGCCGTCGGCCCAGCCCCAGATGTCCCATGCCTTCATGCCGTCTTCACTGGTGTAGTCGTCGGCGAGGCGGTGGTAGTGGATGGTCACGTCGATCTGGTTGGCGGCCTTCTTGTAGCCGTCGGGGGCTTCGGTGAGCGTTTCGTCCGGATTGGCGCCGTCGACCCAGATTTCGGCGGTGCCGGTGGAACCGTCGATGGTACGGTCGCTGCCGACCTTGTCCCAGCCTTCGGTGGTGACGATCACACCGATCTTGGCGGCGTCGTACGCACCATCGATGGTGGTCTCGAACACCTTGCCGTAGGAGTCCTCGCCGGTGAAGGCGTGCCACGCGCCGTTCAGGGTGGCGCCGTTCTTGTCGGTGCCCCACATGTACACGCCGCGATCGGCGACGGCGTCGCCTTCGGCGGGCTTGTAGTGCACGATCACCTTGGTCTTGGGCTGGTACGACTGCACGTCGGAGGGCACGCCGGCGCTGGCCTCGTGGTCGGCGACCGCCGTCCAGTGGCCCTGCGCGGTGTAGTTGCCGCCGCCATTCGGGTTGTCCCAGTTGTCGCCGCCGTCGGTGAATACGTATTCGAAGGACTTGCCCTTCGGATCGACCGTGAACTTGACCCAGCCGTTGCCGGCGTCGGCCATCAGCTCGTGGCCCTGCTCGGCCCAGCCGTCGATACCGTAGTGGAGGTACGCCTGCTTCCAGCCGTCGGGCAGCTTGTAGTAGATGGTGCGGCTCGTGTCGGCCGTGGCCTTCTTGGTCTCGTCGTTGACGGACAGGTCCGGATCGGACGGATCGGACTTGGTCGTGCCGGTCCAGGAATCCTTGGTCGCGCCCGCGTAGATCGCGATGGCGGAGTTCTTCGCGAGCGTCGCGTCGAACGTGCCGTCGTCCTTCACGGTCACAGTTGCAGAGCAGTCGCCGGTGGCGTACACGTTGCAGTATTCGCCGGCGGGCAGTGACGTCTGGAACGTCTGCTTGGAGTCGTCGGCGCTGTTGTTGAGCGCGAGGTAGCCGACGTCGCCGCGACCGAAGCCGAGCACGTTGGTGTCGTACGCCTTCCAGTTGGTGACGTCGGTGCCGTTGACCGCGTTGTGGAAGCCGATCATGCCGCGGATCGCGGTCCAACGTTCAGCGCACTGCCAGGTGCCGGAGGTCATCGAGCCGCCGGTCGGGCACTCCATGTCGGGCACGGAGGTTTCGGTGGCGCCGGGAGCGCCGTCGTCGGAGTTGTCGAAGTAGTAGCCGGAATAGATGTGCGGCTGGCCGTAGTTGTACGCGAGCATGAACGCGTTCGCAAGCAGGTACTTCGAGCCCTTCTTGTAGGTGATGGCCGAGCCGCGCTCAGTATCCCAGTGGTCACCCACACGGCGGCCTTGTCGGAACTCACCCAACCGTCACCGCCGACCTTCGAGAGACCCTTGGATTCGTCGGTGATGTCGCCGGCGAAGGCGACCGACAGGTGGTTGGTGAAGTTGAATTCGGACACCTTGCCGTTCGCCAGATAGTTGCTCGGCTGAATCGCCGCCGCTTCGGACGAATTGCCGATGACCTCCTGTTCGAAGAAGATATCGTCGGCGTTGCGGCCGGACTTCTCAGCGAGCTTGTCCTTGATGGCGGCCACATCATCGGTGGCGATGTGCTTGACCGCATCGACGCGGAATCCATAGACGCCGAGGTCGAGCAGATGGTTCATGTACTCGGCGAGCCTGTCCTGCACGTATTCCTGGCTGGTGTCGAGGTCCTGCAGGCTGGTCAGGCGGCAGTTCTGTACTTCGTCGGCGTTGGTGTAGTCGCCGATGTTCTTGGTGCAGTCGTGGAAGTTCTCTTTGGTGTACGGGATTGCGGGGAAGTTGCCCTCGCCGTCGTACTTGCTGCCGGCGACGCCGGTGCCCTTGCCCTGATCGGCGCCGGTGGTGTGGTTGATGACCGAGTCGGCGATGATCTCGACGCCCGCCGCGTTGCACGTGGCGATCATGGTCTTGTACTCGGCTTCCGTACCGAGCTTGGAGTCGAGCTTGTAGCTGACCGGCTGGTAGGAGGTCCACCATTCAGTGCCCTGGATGGACTCCATCGGCGGGGAGACCTGTACGTAGCCCACACCTTCGGGGCCGTAAACCTCGGTACACTCCTTGGCCACCGAATTCCAGTTGGTTTGGAATGCGATGGCGATCACATCGCCCGGCGCGCTAACAGATGTGCGCGCCTGTGCATTGGCCTCGGTCTCGTCCGCAGAAGCCGGCAACGCTACCAGCGTTGTGGCAGACATTGCCACCGCTATGCCGGTTACGGCAAGGCGTTTGGCGAGCGAGCTGAATCGTCGTACGGCCATATGAGTCCTTTCTCTCATCCTTGAGCATTGACCGCACGAACCATGAAAGGGAACACCCCCTATCGCACAGTCAGACCGTTGACAACGTTTGCAACACTTTCAACACCACTCCTGCAGAAATGGCATGCAGCACAGTTGACAGACTGCATACGTTCGCAACACTATGTCCCAGTCAGCATACCACATCAAGCAACACTTCCCCTAGCTTCGCGCTAACGTTTGCAGCGTATGATACAAATGATTACACATCGTGGATGGCGCAACCCGTTAGGGGGATTACGTGGCATAGCTGATACCACGAATTGCACGAGGAGGAACATGGGCAAGGCAGACATCTACCAAGTAGCCAAGGAGGCCGGAGTCTCCATTTCTACAGTGTCGCGCGCCTTCACCCGCCCGGAACTCGTCTCGGCGAAGACCCGCCGCAAGGTGCTGGATGTGGCCGATAAGCTCGATTTCAACATCTCCCGCTCCGCCACCGCCCTGAAGTCCGGACAGACCTACCGTGTGGCGATGCTGATGAATGAGGAGATCACCAGCTGGTTCAATACGCAAACGTTCGCGGGCATCGAATCGGTGATGCATCCGGCCGGCTATGACATCTCGCTGTTCCAGCACATCGATACCGCCGCAAACCGTCATGAGTTCTTCACCGACCTGCCGATTCGCCGCAATGTCGATGCCGTTTTCGTGGCCTCGTTCGCTATCGATCCGCACGAGGTCGAGCAGCTGCAGCGCATTCATGTGCCGATCATCGGCATCAATACGCCGTCTTCCGAAGGCTTTGACGCCACCATCAGCATCGACGACGAAAAAGGCATGTACACGGCCGCGCAGCATCTCATCAACCTCGGTCACAAGCACATCGTCTACCCCTGTTCCGAGGCCGCCGGGCTGGATTCCTCGATTGACGCACGCGCACAGGGCTTCATCAACGCCTGCAAGGACGCCGAAGGCAAGCACGGCATCAATTGGGAAGTGCTCTCCGTGCCGCGCGGCCCGGCCTTCGCCGACTCCGCATTATCCGCGCTGCTGGCGATGGATGAGTTCCCGGACGCAATCTGCTGCCAGATGGATATGATGGCGATTCCGCTGGTGCTCAAGCTGGAACGTTACGGCCACCGCACGCCGCGCGATTATTCGATTGTCGGCTTTGACGACAGCCCCTATGCCGACACCATCAACCTGACCACCATGAGGCAGGACCCGTATGCGATGGGACGCACGGCGGCCGAAAAAGCGCTCAAGCTCATCGCCGGCGAGACGCCGGGCACCCCGCACGAGGTGATCGAGGCGCAACTCGTGCCACGCAGCACGGATATGCCGTTTGGGAAGATGGCGTAGTCTCGGAATCGGCCAAGGGCCGATTCCGAGACTACGCCGCCACCAACGCGCCAAACACCAGCAGTACCGGGTAGATCACATAAAACGCCCACTTGGTCCATGGCTGCTTGAAATCCTGCTCGCCGTTGCGGTAGTGCAGGAAGGCTACACCGATGGCGGGTGTGATGCACATTACTGCGCCTAGCAGTCCGGCGGTGAACATCATCGAATTCTCGCGTGCGTTGAGGAAGTAGAACACCATCACGAACGACAGCGTGAGCACGCCCGTGTACAGCACGCGCTGATCCACGCCCACGTGCAGCAGCAAATCCCACAGCAGGCCCGCGATAATGACCAGCACAGTCAGCGTCCAGCGGAAGGCGCCGTGGTATTTCTTGGCCAGCCAGTCCACCAGCGCCAGCACGACCAGGGCGATGAGCAGTCCGAACACCGGGTTCTGCACGCTCAGGCTGAAGGGCTTGCCGGTCATGATCAGGTCGTATGGCACCTCGCTGACCACAGCCACGACGAGCAGTCGCAGCCCGTACGCCCATGCGTTATGCGTATGACGGTAGCCGTCGAACAGCAGCCACGAATAGATCGGCACGGCGATCCAGGAAGCCGCCGCGCACAGTACGACCGCGGTCAGTGCTGCCATGTCCTGGCTCGGGTCGCCCACCAACGTAGGCAGTATCGCGACGCTCGCCACGTTGAGCGCCATGAAGATCGCGCCGATCACCTTGAGGCGGAACACGGACAGTCCCTTGCGACGGCGCTGCTCGCCGCGCCGCGTCTTCTCCATTTCGACTTCGTTCATGTGTTCCTCCGTTGTTGTGATCATTTGGGCTGTGGGAGTTGTGTGGCGCCCCGGCGGCCACCCCCAGTCGGCTTTGCCGACAGCCCCCGCCAGCGGGGCTTTATTGGGCTATGTCAGGTATTGCAATAGTTCAGCATAATCGGGGCCGGCCAGCGACAAGGCGGCATGCGCACTGGCCTGCGGGTCGCTGGCGGGCGAAATCTCGGTACGCAGATAGACGCCGGCAATGCCCGCCGACGCTGCACCCAGGATATCCGCACGTTCGTCGTTACCGACCATGAGCACGCGGTCAGGCGTCAGATGCTCGGCCTCAAGCGCCCGGAGAAAGATTGCGGGCGATGGTTTGCGTACGCCCACCTCGCTGGAAATGACGATGCGATCGAACGCCCGGTCCAACCCAAGCGCGGCCAGTTCCGGGCGCGTATAGCAGGATTGCGCGTTGCTGACGAGTACAACGCGCTTTCCTGCGGCTCGCAATCGCGCCAGCAGTTCCGGCGCGCCCGAATACATCCGCAGTAGGCTGGTACTCGCCTGCCGGAACGTCCATGCCAACGATCGTGCCGTAGCGTCGTCATTCCGGCACTCCCCCGCCAACGCCGCGTATACCGGCAGCAAATCGGGCTCGACCCACTCGCCGTGCGCGGCGACGGCGGCATCGCGAATCGGCTGTGCCAAGGTTTCGAATCGCCGCTGGAGCTCGGCGTTGCCGGTGTACGTCACGCCGCAGTCGGACAAGGCCGAACGCAACGCATCCCAGGCGGCAGCCGATGTCTCATCGGTACGGATATCCACCAGAGTGCCGTATAGATCGAAAAACACCGCATCCACGGTCGGTACGGTGTCGGCCTCATCGACCACCCTCAGTCCGGCGTTGCCAGACAGCTCCCGCCGGCGGGAGCGAGCATCGCCGTCAGCCACGACTGCGGCGCCAGACGGTGAAGGTGTACGGAGGCAAGGGCAGCAGTCGCCGTTCCACCGCGCCCGGCATGTCGCTGCCGGAACAGTAGATGCACTGCCATTCGTTGGGTGCGATTTTCGAAACCTCGCCGTACGGGTCGGGCATCTCCAGATCGGTCGCGAGCTGGGTCTGCGGGCTGCCGGTGGGGTTGATGGCCACGCAATCGTCGCCGACGCGGAACACCACGGTCTCGTCGTCGCGCGGCACGATCATGCGAGCGCCGCCGAAGTAGGCCGGGTTGCCGCGCCGCAGTCGGATCAGCGCGGCGTAATGGTCGACCAAATCGCCCATGCGTTGCGCCCGGCGCCAATCCAGCTGGTTCAACGCGGCTGGACTGCTGAACGAATCGGAGACGCCGTGCTTGGTGCGGGCGAATTCCTCGCCGGACAGCATGAACGGCACACCGGCGGAGGCGAATACGATGCCGGCCGCCAGTCGGTTGGCGCGCATCAGATCCTCGCACGCCTCGTCTTCGGCCGAATAGTCCGTATCGGTGGGGATGCGGCGCATGGCCGCGCACAGCTTGTCCCACAATGTCAGGTCGTCGTGGGCGGAAACGTATTGGATGACCTGCCCCACGCTGGCGGTCTCGCGCAAGGTGCCACGCCAGCCGTCTTCGGCATGACGGATGTCGTCAGCGTAATCGGCGGCCGCGCCGGTCAGGTAGCCGGGCACCCACTGGTAGAACACATGGCCGCGCACCGCGTCTCGGGTGGAGTCGCAGAACGCGCCGATGCGCGGGCTCAGGTAGGGCATGCCGCGCTTGTCGGCCAGAATCGTGTCGGGCACCAGCGCGGTTTCGCGGGCCGCCCACGGCTCGCCGTACATGGAGATCGTAGCGCCGCCAGGCAGCTGGTCGAGCGCGGTACGCACGGCGTTCATCGTGTCCACGTCAATCAGGCCCATGAGGTCGAATCGGAAGCCGTCGATATGGTATTCGCGCGCCCAGTAGACCACGGAATCGACGATATACTTGCGCATCATCGGGTGTTCGGTGGCCACGTCGTTGGTACAGGCCGAGCCGTCGGCGAAGGTGCCGTCGGCGCGGCGGCGCAGCGCGTAGCCGGGAATCATACGTTCGAACCAGTTGTCGGTGGAGAACATGTGGTTGTAGACCACGTCCATGATCACCTTGATGCCGGCATTATGCAGCGACTGGATCATCTGTTTGCATTCGCGGATGCGTACGGCGCCATCATACGGATTGGTGCTGTACGAGCCTTCGGGAACGTTGTAGTTGAGCGGATCGTAGCCCCAGTTGAAGCCGTGGGCGGGGTCGGTGCGTGGGATCGATTCGTCGATGGAACCGTAGTCGTAGAACGGCATGAGCTGCACGGCGGTGATGCCGAGCCGTTTGAGGTAGGCCATGCAGGTGGGGAACTCGCCGGCACCGTCCACGCTGGTGTCCGGGTGGGTGAAGGCCAGATAGGTGCCGCGATGCTCTTCCGGAATGCCGCTGTGTTCGTCGTTGCTGAAGTCGCCGATGTGGGTTTCCCAAATCACCAGGTCGCGGCTGGGGATGTGCGGGCGGCGGTCCTCGGCCCAGCCTGCCGGGTTGGTTTGGTCGAGGTCGACGACCATGCTGCGCCGGCCGTTCACGCCGGCCGCGCGGGCCCACGGGTCGGCGGTGCGATTGACGGTGCCGTCCGCGAATCGGACCAGATAGTCGTAGTAGGTGCCGTGGCCGATGCCGTCGCAGCGCACCAGCCAGGTGCCGTCCGCGCCTGGCGTGAGGTCGCGGGTCTGCGTGGGTTCGGCGGGATCTTCCGGTGTGCCGGAGTCGAACAGGCGCAGGGTGACGCCGCCGGCCGAGGGCGCCCAGACGCGGAAGGTAGTGCCTTTGGCATCCGGGAACGCACCGAGGTCGTCATCCTGATAGACGGGATAATCGGGGCAGGGCATCGCCAGTTCGGCTGGCGTCCAATCGTCTACCGCCAACGCGGAGATCTGCTGTTCCATGGGGGGGGGTCCCTCCTTTCCAATGCATCCGGCCTCCCGCTGGCAGGAGATGGCGCGAAGTGTCGGTGGGTGGTTCATAGCGGGGTTGCTCCACCACGGACCACCCTCAGTCAGCTTCGCTGACAGCTCCCGCCAGCGGGAGCTAAAAACTAGCCCTTGACCGCGCCAGACATCGACTCCTGGTAGAAGCGCTGCATGACGATGAACAGGATGGCAATCGGGACCGAGATGATTACCGCGGCGGCGGCGAAGCGGGCGAACCAATCGTTGAGATACTCACGGCTGAGCATCTGGTAGAGACCGAGCGCCACGGTGTAGTTATCCTGCGTGCGGGCGATGGCCTTGGCCATCACGAAGTCAAGCCACGGGCCCAAGAACGAGGTGAGGGCCTGATAGACGAGCATCGGCTTGCACACCGGGATGATGATCTTGGTGAACACCTGCCAGCGAGTACATCCGTCAAGGTAGGCGGCCTCGTCAAGCGACATCGGAATCGTGTCCATGTAGCCCTTCATCACGTAGAAGCCCGCGCCGGCACCAGCCGAGTAGACAAGAATCAACGCCACGGTGACGCCCACGCCTTGGGTCAGGCCCAGCGACTTCAGAATGAAGTAGATCACTACCACGGACATGATGCCCGGGAACATGCCCAGCACCAGCACGATGTTCATGAACGACTTGCGGAAACGGAAGCGCATGCGGCTCATGCAGAACGCCACGCACAGCACGAAGAACACGCTGATCAGGCACACCACGATGGAAATCACCAGCGTATGCATAAACATGCGCGGGAAGTTCAGGATGTGGGTGTCGGTGAATAACTTGGTGTAGTTCTCCAACGTGTATTCGGTGGGGAAGAAAGTCTCGTTGTAGGGGCCGGGATTCTTGTTGAAGCTCTCCAGCACCACCCACACAATCGGAATCACCCAAATCACCGCAAGCACGGCGAGCAACAGATGGCTTAGGACATCGCCCACGATGCGACGCTTACGCTGGTCATGCCAGAACGGATTGCTGACGGACTTAGGGGTTGCGATATCGGTACGAGGGGTCACGGTCTGCGCGTTGCTGCTCATCGGAATCCTCCTTCATTCTTGTAGGAAGCGCTACTGCGGTAGGTAATCAGGGAGACCACTGCCAAGGTGACGAACGTGAAGATGCCGATGACGGCACCCAGGTTGTAGTCTCCACGGTCCACCGTGAGCTTGTACAGCCAGGTGATAAGCAGGTCGGTCTTGCCAGCCGTATCTCCCACCGGAGTCGGGTTGCCGCCGGACAGCAGATATATGACGTTGAAGTTGTTCACATTGCCGGTGAACGTGGTAATCAGGTACGGGGTGAGCACGAAGACCAGGTAGGGCATCGTGATGCGGGTGAAGGTCTGCCACCAGTTCGCGCCGTCGATGGTGGCGGCTTCGTACTGTTCGGCGGGGATGTTCTGCAGGATGCCGGTGATCTGCATGATGGTGAACGGGATGCCGATCCACAGGTTGACGACGATCACGGTCACGCGGGCCCACATGGTGTCGGTGAAGAACGGCAGCGGGCTATCGACCCACCCCCAAGACATCAGCAGGCGGTTGATGGCACCTTCCGGCTGGAGCATCTGGTTAATGACCAGCAGCGAGACGAACTGCGGCACGGCGATCGACAGCGAGAACGCCGCACGCCAGAAGCCCTTGAGTCGGGTGGTACGACGATTGATGATCATCGCGAGGAACAGGCCTAGGAAGAAGTTCAGGAACGTCGCGAAGAACGCCCAAATCAGGGTCCAGGCCAACACACTGCCAAACTGGGCGGCATTGATCTCGCCGGTGGCGCTGAACAGCTGGGTGAAGTTCTTGAAGCCGACCCAGTCGAACAGCAGCACGTGATCGGGATCGTAATTGGTGAACGCGATGCACATCATAATCAGCGTCGGCAGGACGGTGAATACAAGGATGCCGGCCACCGGCAACGCCATGAACGTGACCTGCGCGTTGCGATCGGTGATGTTCTTCAGGTCTTCGATGAAGGTCGGCGCCTTGCCGGTCTCTCGGGCGAGCACCTGTGCCTTGTACGCGCTGCGCACGGCATACGACCAGAACACAAGGAACAGTACGGTGATGAACACGGCGGCCACACCATAGACCATCAGCAGCACCGAATTGTCACCGGCATCGTAATGCCAATAACCATCGATCTTCTGTTTGGTCTGGGTGCGGGAGCCGAGCGAGCCCAGCATTGCGAGCGCCGGCCCGCCAACCGTCACCATGTAGGCGATATACGCCACTTCGATGGCCAGGAACACCAGTCCCTTGGCCACCTGCTTACGGGCCAGGTTGCCTGCGCCCAATACCAGGAACGACAGTCGGGTCAGGGCATCGCCTTGGGTGGCCGCCGCGCGCAACGTGTAGCGCGACGGGGGAATGTAGTCCGCCTTGCGGCGGCGTGGTGCGCGTTTCGCTGCGCGCGGCATGGCTGTGGTTTCCATGATTGGTCTTTCTTCTCGCGTTCTACAGGAGGCTCTGGTATGAGGCCATCCACTGCTCGGTGAGTTTGGCCGAGTTGGCGTGGGTGACTTCCTTGTTGTAGATGGAATTGCCGAAGTTCTCACACGGCGCCCAGAAGTTATTCATCTCGGCGATGGATGGTTGCACCACGGACGTCTGGGCGATGGTGTCTATCTGGGCCTGTGCCACGGCATCCTTCTCGATGGCCGGATCGGAGGCAAGCTCGCTGTCCGAGGGAATCACCGAACGCATCTCATAGTGCTTGCGCTGTGATTCGGTGCCGGACAGGAAGGCCGCGAACTGGTCGGCGGCCACCGGATGCTTGGTGTACGGGTTCCAGCCGTAGATGGTGGAACCGGCGAAGGCCTTCATCTGCACTTGCTTGCCGTTGAGCGTGAAGCTGGGCAGCTTGGCCACGCCCCAGTCGTCGCCGAGATTCTCACGGACCGTGGCGGCGTCCCAGTTGCCGGTGAAGACCACGTCGACCTTGCCGCTTTTCAGACCAGCCAGGCCGGAGCCGTTCTTGTCGTTGACGAAGTTCGGGTTGTTGCGCAAGTCGACGAGGTAATCGGTGACGGCGGCGCCGATTGCACCGCCGAACTGCACGCCCGACTTGGCGTCGGTGCCGTCTTTGCCGAACAGTGTGCCGCCGGCACCGATATAGAAGGCGGGCAGATACCAGGAGTTGGTCAGCGGGAATGAGACCTTGCCCTTGGCGAGCATGGCGTCCAGCGAGGTGATGTCCTGCTCGGTGAACTTGCTTTTGCGGTAGTACATGAACCAGGTGTTGCCGGCCAGCGGCACACCGTAGACGTTGCCGTCCTCGCCGGTGACGGTCTGTAGCATCGTGGCGTTGCCTTTGGTCTGCTTGGCGAGCTGTTTCATCGTCGGGTCGCTCACTTGGCCGACGGCGCCGGCATCGAGCAGGGTGCCCAGCTGGTCGCTGGCGAACGTGTAAACATCTGCGGCTACGGTCGGATCCTGCTTGGCTATGCCGGCGGCGTCTGCCGAGGCCACGTTCTGGTTTTTCCACGTGATGCTGTATTCGGGGTGCTGCTGTTCGAATGCGGCCTCCATGGTCTGCAGCCACGAATCCGTGTTGGCTTGGTCCTCCTGGGAGGCCCACACCACAAGCGTGATGTGCTCCGCGTCTCCGCCCGCGCTTGCGGACCCGCAGGCGGACAGGCCCGTGACGAACAGCGCACAGGCGGAAATCGCCGCCAGGGCTTTCTTCCATCGTGCCATCATCGTTGATTTTCCTTTCTTCGGACGCCGACTTCAGTATCGGCTCCTGCCACGCACACCCTTGGGTACTACGTTTCCGTTCTCGGCCCGATACAGGGGAATCGCGGAAGATCGAGGGTGCGTCGTTGTTGCTTGAGTTCAGTGTAACTGAAATTGTGAACGTATGCAAGCCAATTGCAATCAGCCATAATTGCAGAGTCTTAAATCCTTGATATTTCAACGTTTACCCCGCGTTTCTCCAGATTGACAGCGTTCGCAATCATGCAGTATCATTAAGCAACATCCCGCAAGAATCTGTAAGAACAACCGTTATTCGAACCCGGCAGAGAAGCCAGATTCATCACACCTGAAGAAAGGACCACGATAACGCAACAGCCCCAGACTTACCCCAAGCCGGCCTGGTTGGAAAACGCCCAATTCTACGAGGTCTACCCGCAATCGTTCGCCGACTCGAATGGCGACGGCATCGGCGATATTCCCGGCATCACCGGCAAGCTCGACTACATCGCCGCTTTGGGGTGCAACGCGCTGTGGATCAACCCCTGTTTCGACTCGCCGTTCAAGGACGCCGGCTATGACGTGCGCGACTATACACAAGTCGCGCCGCGTTACGGCACCAATGACGACCTGATCGTGCTGTTCGAAGCCGCCCACCAGCGCGACATGCACGTGCTACTCGACCTGGTCCCCGGCCACACCAGCGAAGAACACCACTGGTTCCAAGCCAGCTCCCGCCCGAACCCTGCCGAGCGCACCACTCCACCCCCCTCTGACGGGCCGAGCCGTAAAGAAAACACCGGAGACCTAACCATAGCCCCCTCTGAGGAGGGGGCTGTCGGCGAAGCCGACTGGGGGAGAGACCAGCCCACTAACGTCTCCAACCGCTACATCTGGACCGACTCCTGGATCGCCGGCGGCGACGGCCTACCCTTCATCGGCGGCGAGACCGAGCGCGACGGCACCTATATCCTCAACTTCTTCAAATGCCAGCCCGCCCTCAACTACGGCTTCGCCCACCCAAAACACCCATGGCAGAAGCCGGCGCTCGGGCCCGAAGCACTGGACACATGCGAGGCGATGATCGACGTGATGCGCTTCTGGCTCTCCCGCGGGGCAGACGGCTTCCGCGTGGACATGGCCGACAGCCTCGTCAAGCATGACGACGACGGCAAGCCTTTCACCATCCGCACCTGGCAATACATCTTCTCGCAAATTCGCCCCGAGTTTCCTGAGGCGGCGTTCGTCGCCGAATGGGGCCGCCCCTACGAGTCGATGCAGGCCGGCTTTGATATGGACTTCTATCTTGACTGGCGCTGGGACGGCCATCCGAACGGCTACAACATGCTGCTGCGTAATACGGATACGCCGCTGGACCACGAGGGCGATGTCAGCTACTTCAACGCCGATTCCGGCACTTCGATCGCACCGTTCCTCGAACAGTATCTGCCGCAGCTGCACGACTGCGAACAAGCTGGCGGCACCTTCAACCTCATCACCTGCAATCACGACACATTGCGCGTGGCACAGCGGCTTACCGAGCGCGAGCTCAAGGTGGCGTATGGCATGCTGCTAACCATGCCCGGCTGCCCGTTCCTCTACTACGGCGACGAAATCGGCATGCGATACCGCTCGCTGCCCACCAAGGAGGGCGGTTATGTGCGCACCGGCAGCCGCACCCCGATGCAATGGGACGCCGACAAACCGAACCTCGGCTTCTCCAGCGCGCCAACCGAGTCGTTATATCTGCCGGTCGATTCGGCCGCCGATGCGCCGACCGTTGCCAGCGAAGCCGCACGCGAAGATTCACTGTTCAACTGGGTTCGCGAGGTGCTGGCATTGCGCGCCGAGCAGCCCGCACTGGCTTCCGCTGGCGGCTTCGACGTGGTGGCGGCCCCCTCGGACGGCCGCGCATTCGCCTACCTGCGCACGCCAACAGACGGCCACGCATTCGCCCATCCGCGCACGCCTATGGATTCCGGAGAAGATTCCGGCTCCACCGCCGACCGCGGCGACGCCGCAGGCCGCCCTCTGCTCATCGCCATGAATCCTGGACGAGGCACCGAGACCGTGAAGTTGCCAGACGGACTCCGCTCCGACGCATCCCCGATACTTGCCCTCGGTTCCCCGACCATATCCGGCCGCACCCTGACACTCCCCGCCCAATCGTTCGCCGTCCTCGGCTAAACCCGTTCAGCTTCGCCCCGCTGGCGGTGGCTGTCGGCGAAGTTGACTGGGGGGCAGAACACCGCCGACGCCTCCGAACCAGCCCAACTCACCGCCCTATTGCAATCGTTGTCAATATGAGCTACGGTAAGAGCGGAACAGGTTCAACATTGGTCTGTCAGATTGCCGGATCCTCAACGCAGAGCGGCCTTCAAACAGCAATGCAAACGAACAGCAGTACATGGACGCACAGCAAGGAGCCATTATGACCGAGGCGCGCAGCAATGAAGCGACAACCAATGCACCAGACACCACACAACGAACGGAAAGCGCCAAACGCCTAGCTCGACCGCTGATCAAATTGGCCAAAGCATCCGGGCTTGCGACCTCGTTCATCGATCAGCTCGGCATCTACACCGAAATCAGCGACGACGCATTAGTCGCCGTGCTCAAGGCCCTCGATGTGGACGCTTCCAGCGACGAGGCTATAAAACGTTCCATGATCGAACTTGAGGCCGAAAACAGCAAACGTTTGCTACCACCCACCATCGTGGCCACCACCGGCAAGCCAACAAGTCTGACCCTGAATTGCCAGTCGGACGCGGACATCACCGCTGCAATCACCCTAGAAGACGGCACCGCATACGACCACTTCTCCGTGCTGCCGAATCTCAACTCCGGTCAGCCGGATCTCACCATCGCCCCTGACCTGCCGATGGGTTACCACACGCTGACCGTCACGGTTGACGGGCGCGAAGGCAAGACGACCATCATCGCCGCCCCCGCACGCATCGCCGTGCCGAAGGCGGTCGAGGGGCATCAGCGCTGGGGCTGGATGACGCAAATGTATTCGGTACGCTCCCACGATTCCTGGGGCATCGGCGACTACGGCGATCTGAAGCGTCTTTTGGCGGATGCCGCCGAGAAGTCCAAGGCCGACTTCATGCTCATCAATCCGATTCACGCCGGTGCGCCGATTCCGCCGCTCGAGCCTTCGCCGTATCTGCCGGAATCGCGCCGGTTCCTCAACGTGACGTACATTCGCCCGCAAGACATTCCCGAATACGCCACCCTGCCGGATGACGTGCGCGCCCAGGTGGATGCACTGCATGCCTCGGTGTCCGCACGCAATGATGAATCCACGCCGATGGATATCAACGCGGCGTGGGAGGCCAAGCGCCCGGCCCTGCGCCTGATCTTCGATGCGGGCCGCAACAACAAGCGCGAGCTGGAGTTCGAGCATTTCAAGGCCACGGCCGGCCCGGACCTCGATTCCTTCGCCACCTGGTGCCTGTGCTTCGGGGTGTGGGGCGCACCTTGGGGCGAGAACCGCTGGTTCTTCGAGAAGACCATCGACGACCCGACCGTGCAGGCGCTGATTAAGGACCATCATGATCTGTTCGAGTTCAACCGCTGGCTGCAGTGGATCGCCGCCGAGCAGGTGAACGACGCTCAGCACACGGCCTTGGATCATGGCATGACACTTGGCCTTATGCAGGATATGGCCGTTGGCGTGCACGGGCTCGGCGCCGACGCGTGGGCCAACCCGGAGCGTTTCGCCTCCGGTGGCGTCACGGTCGGCTGCCCGCCGGACTTCTACAACCAGCAGGGCCAGGATTGGGGCCAGCCGCCGTTCAACCCGCGTTATCTGGAAGCCACCGGCTACCAGGTGTACCGCGAAATGGTGCATTCCATGTATGAGCATGCGGGCGCGGTGCGTATCGACCACGTGCTGGGACTGTTCCGCCTGTGGTGGATTCCGCAGGGACTTGGCGCCCGCAATGGCGCCTACGTGATGTACAACCACGAGGCGATGCTGGGAGTACTGGCCATCGAGGCCACGCGCGCCGGAGGCATGGCGGTTGGCGAGGATCTGGGCACCGTACCGGATTACGTGCGCCGCATTCTGGCCGATCACGGCGTGCTCGGCACCGATGTGGAGTGGTTCAACCGCGTGGACGATTCGCCGAACGCCGGCGACCCGTACCGTGCACCGCAGGATTACCGCAAACAGGCGTTGGCGTCGGTCACCACACACGACCTGCCGCCGACCGCCGGCTATCTGAACTTCGAGCATGTGAAACTGCGCGAGGAACTGCATCTGCTCAGCGAGCCGGTGGAGGCGTTCGCCGCCTCGGCCATGGCCGAACGCACCGCGATGATGAATCGTTTGGTGGAGAACGGCTACATCGCCCAGTCCGTGGCCGATGATGTGGAAGGCCACGTGCAGGAGATCGTTGAAGCCATGCACGCCATGCTCACTGATACGCCGTCGCTGTTGTTGCAGGCCGCGCTGGTGGACGGCGTGGGCGAATGCCGCTCGCAGAATCAGCCGGGCACGTCCAGCGAGTATTCCAACTGGCGAGTGCCGCTGGCCGATGGCGAAGGACATGTGGTGCATACCGAAGAGGTCTTCGACCTGCCGCGCGTGCAGTCCCTGTCCGCCGTGATGCGCCGAGAGAAGCGCTGAAACGCTTCCTGATGGTAGAAAGACTGCCTAAATCGGCTTCGAGGGGCTGATTTCACGTTTGCCAGAGGTCTACTTCCACTTCAAGGGGCTCTTTACCCGTTGAAACGGAAGTAGAAGCGGCTTTGCGCCAACGTCATTCTGCCGTTTTGCAGCTATGTCTACTTTGGCACCAGCCCCTCGAAGTGGAAGTAGACCTCCGGAACGAGCCAAATCAGCCCCTCGAAATCGAGTTACGAAGATTTGGCTGCTTTTTTGAATAATCCGGCACCCGAAACCGTTCATATTACCAACGCGGAATCGCAGATACGCGGCGCTTATTTTGTCGGACGTGCGGCATGCTGGGCGAGGCCGGCAAATTCCCGATCGTGCTTTTGCTTGCGCCGCATCAATATGACGATGAAAGCGAGCAGCACGGCCAGCAGCACTATGGCTCCCAGTGCCAGCCATGTGGTGTTGACGCCGTGTACATCGTCCGGGTCAGGCACTTCCTCTGGGATTTCGGCACGCACGCCAGAAACCAGCAAGCGATGAGAATTGACGCCATAAGGCGTGCAGGTCATGAGGGTTACGCGATCCTCACCTTTGGTGATGCGTAGTTTGCTGGAATCGTCGGGCTTGATCACGGTAATGCGGTCGACCTTGTAGCCAAGTTTCTTGCCCATGACCTCGATGTAGAAGGAATCACCCTTCTTCATCTCATCAAGGCGAGTGAACAGCAACGAGTTCGGCAAACCGCGATGGCCGGTGATTACGGAGTGCGTGGATTTGCCTCCGACCGGTAGCGAAGTACCATAGAGATGGCCGGCGCCCACGGCGAGCGCATCTTCGCTGGTGCCGTGGTATATAGGCAGATTGACGTCGATTTCAGGAATGCGGATGGAGCCCATCACGCCTTGACCAGCGTCGAGCAGATTCTGATATTCCTGGTCTTTGGCGGCCATCGAATCATCCGCGCCGGAAGTGGTGGACTGGCCGGCATTGCTGGCAAAAGGATCCTTGACCTCGCCAATGGTGGTCTGGCTACCAGCCGCAAGCCTCTTGTTGTACTCGCGGGCGGCCTTAAGCTGGTTCTCCGCCTGCGGGTACGGACAGCCATCCACCTCGCGCTGCGTTTGCTGCACAGTGGCATTCTGCTGGTACTCGCTGATGGCGCGCATGACGAACGGCGTGGTAATGATGGCAAACCCAATCAGCAAAAACAGCACCGACAGCACAGTAAACACGCGCGACTGTGTGCGTGTGCCACTTTGTTTTGTTCCAGTACTGCTTCGCATTGGATGGACTCATCTCCGCTCAATTAAACAGACATAGAAATATCGATACTTACAATCCAGCTCACAAAATCATTGTTTTCGAGCCGGCTCCTGCCTGTCTGCTTCGTTTCCCTTCTCAGGACGTGTTATCAACATTTTAAAGAGTGACTCTGCAAAGAAATATATATGTCCCAAGAAAAGCGTAGACATCACAATGCTTCCCGCCCTACTCGTAGCACCAAAGTACAGAAGAACAGCAGCAGATATCCAAGAGACCAGAGATACAAAGCATTTCGCCAAGTCTCCAATTAACTCTGAATCATTATCCACGTAGTATTTGCGTAATGTCTTAATTCCGATGAGAGCCGGCAACAGCAATTCAGAAACACCTACGGCAATGATTATGGCAGCTGCATCCCACTCAATTGGATCATTCTCATGAACGCCATAGAGAACGCCCAATATTATGATCAGCAAGCCCCAAATCGCGTCCATGATTGGGAATACGCCACCAATCGCGAATTTCCCATCTTTTCTACGCTTTGAATCCATGAAACCGGAAATAGAAAATAGAATCGTGCTGACGAGCATCACGATATAGCCGGCCATCGCCACAGCGGCATTCTCATAAAGAATGCCGCCAATTGCCATACTTACGCCTGCAATAAATGACACTGGCCCAAGGGCTAAGAAAGCCTTACGAATATGGGACTTTGTGAAGATTGTTTGCACCATTCGGCTCTCCGGAATCAGAAAAAATAAAGCAATACAGAAAAGTCTCCGGGCACATCGATTGGGAACAGATGATGCGCCCGGAGACGGAGCAGGGAACGGCGGTTGGCGTGGGGTAAGTGCGTTGCGCCGGCCGCCGTCCCTTAGCTATCTAGGCGCTCATGCCTTGCGGCGAGCGCGGAGAGCGAAGATGCCGGAGGCCGCGATGAACAGTGCGCCGACGGCCACGATCATGGCCAGACCAGCACCGCCGGTCTTCGGCAGCTCGGTGATGTTCTTGGCGTTCCAGACGTTGTACTGGTAAGTAACCGAGGCGTCCTTGGAAACGCGTGCATCAACTGTTCCGCCATTAGCACCGGTTGGATCACCAAGGGCAACATTCGTGATGATCTTGTGACCATTATCCTCATCGCCAACAGCCGGGGTGATGGCGAACTCGAACGTCGGCAGACCGATGGAGGTGTAACCGGTCGGCGGCGCGATCTCGTGCACCTGATAGGTGCCGGCATCGAGGCCGGAGACGTTGATCTTACCGTTGGCGTCGGTGGTGAACACACCATCGGTATCGGCGGCCGCCGGCTCGCTATCGAGGTAGCTCCAGCCATTCTCGCCATAAGAACCGAGGTACTTGCCGTTATGCTTGCTGGTGCCGGAGACCGCCTTGATGGTGAACTTGGCACCGGGCAGCTTGGTGGTACCGGCCTTATCAGTCTTCAAAACACCGAACTTGTAGGCGTACACGGGCACTTCCGAGCCAGGAACCTTATGGGCGTGGTTCACGTCCTCCGGGCGGTTGGAGTATTCGAGGTCTACCTTGTTCGGATTCTTTTGCAGATTGTCGGGCTCGGAAATCAGCGCATCCTTGTTGAGCTTGGCCTTGACGATCACGGTGACGGCGGCGCCTTCGAGGATGCCGCTAGTGGCAGACTTGGAGCCCTCGGCCTTGTTGACGTACTTGCCGAGGTCGATGGTGGTCACGTGGCCGCCCTTGTAGGCATCGGTGTCAGGAGTGTTCGCATCGCCATAGCCAGTGACGGAAACGGTGTAGACCGGGACGGTGGAGGTCAGCTCGTAGTAGACATCATCGCCAACTGCGTAATCAGGCTGAATGTTCGGCGTGTAAGTGCCGTCGTCCTGGGGATCAACCAGTTTCTTGTCGATGGTCGGGGTGGTGTTCTTCAGCGTCACCGTGCCCCAACTGTCGGCACCATCGAACGTGGTCGGAGTGATGATCGGGATGGAGTTGGTGCCCTTGGTGTCGTCTACAGTCGTGACATCCTTGAGGAACCACAGACCCTGCTCAAGTTCCGTGTTCTCACCAGTCTTCAGCGCGGCGTCGCCGGTCTTGTCGGCAGCAGGAGCACCGGCCTTGGCAAGTTCCTCAGACAGCGCAGCGGCGAATGCACGCAGCGGAGAGCTGTCACCGCCCCACGGGCTGGCCAGCTCGCTCAACGCGGCGCCAGAAGTATCCTTGAACACCTTCTCGACCAGGTATCCCATCGGGTTGGCGACAGTGCTGTCGGTGCTGTAGTAGTTGGCGTCCTTCTTGTACGCAGTTTGCTGCTCAGGGGTCATCGCGTCAACAATGGTGCCGACCATGTCATCATCGGTGTCGATAAGGAAGCCATTGATATTGTCACTGTTATCCTTGGTGATGTTGGTCAGCGACGCCAGATGCCAACCGTCAAAGCTGTGGTCCACCTGATCAGTTTTTGACTTGTTGATGGTGATGCTGCCGGTGGTCGGATCCGCAGCATACGCGGTGGAGACGCCTATGGCTAGACCGCTGACGGCGATGCCCAGAGCGGCGGCTCCGGAGATCACCCTCTTGAATATGGTGTTCATTTCTCTTTTCCTTTCTCTGAAATGAAGAAGAAGATTGTGTTGAATATTGGTTGTTCAGTTATGAGTGTTGATAGGTGGCCAATCGAAGTGGCCCAGGGAGAAAAATCAGTCGGAGTCCTCCTCCCGTCGCCGTTGGACTAGTTGATATCCGCCGGCGATGAGAACGCCAGCAAGTATGAATCCGCCGCCGACCAGCAGCACCAGATGCCCGGTCCAGTCAGTGCCCGTGGTGGGCAGACCGGTGAGCACCTTGGTGTTCACGAAGGTTGCTTCGACGGCATTTCCGGTGGTGCTGCTGGTGGAGGTTGACGACCATGTGCCGACCACCTTTCCGCCATTGGCTTCGGTGTTGCCGGAGTCATCGGTAGTGCGCGTCATCGTGACGGACACGGACAAACCAGCCAGCTTTCCGATGGAATCTTTGGCTTGCTTGACCGTGACCACGACTCGGTACTCCGCCTTTGAGTAGCGCAGGTTTTCCACCGCGTCGGCGGAATCTGGCGCAATCTCGGTGATCTTGTAGGTATAGGTCTTGGCATAGTCTTTGCCGTCACCAGCTTCCGCCGCGAGGTTCGCGTCGGTGAACGTCATATCGCCGAACTTGGCTATGACGTTGGTCAGGTCAGTGGCACCGGACTCCGGGGCCAGAGAGATTGTGCAGTTCTTCTTGGCCTCGTCGCTGCTGCATTCGGCAGGCATAGGCGCGGCGGGGTTCGCGTCTACAGTCGGGCTGGTCGCTTCAACCTTGAACTTGAAGCTGACGTAGTTGCCGTTGCCGTCCTTCGGCCAAGACGTGTACTTCACGCTCTTCTTCACCGGGATTTGGATGTTTACTGGAGCCGAAGTGTTGGGAACGTTGGCTTCAGTTCCGCGATTGCCGCCGGAGCGGGTTGCGGGCGTCTCGGTCGCGGGCTGAGCCACGACAGCGGAAGCTTCAGTGCCAGAGATGGTAAGCGTGTAGACCGTGGTTGTTGCCACGTAGCCGTCTGGAGCCTTGGTTTCGGTCAGTGCGTATGTTCCGACCGGCAAGCCCTTGACCTTGATGACGCCGTACTCAGTATCGGCATCTGACAGCTTCTCACCAGTGCAGTCTGCGAACTCGGTGCCCGCCGGCGTGGTGTCGCCGTTGGTATCAACCGTCACGTTGTCGGCCACACAGTACACGTTCGTTACAGGGCTTGGACCGACGATCTTCCACTGAGAACCGGCAAGTTTGCCGCCCTTGGTGTCGACTTTGTTCCAGGTCACTTCGGTGGGCGTATCCGAGATTGCGTTGTCAGCACCCGGCTTCAGATTTTCATCAATATCGCCAGTCGCATTGCCGCTGGCCCAACCGCCGTTCCACGTGACATTGCCATCGGCATCAATCGTGAATTGGTACAGGGTCTTATTGATCGTGTACCCGTCCGGAGCCGTGATCTCATGGAGCCAGTACGTGCCGGCATCCAGACCGCCAACCTTGAACTTACCGGCTGCGGTGTCCGTATCACACTTCACGCCCGGATTGCCGTCCGCGCCATCCGATGCCGTGCAGGAAATGGCCTTTGCACCATCGTCAACAGCGTTTTCGGCAACGCCGGCAGCATCACTGGGCTGCGAGTCATCGGCGGGCGTCACCATGGCGTTCTCGTTGAGCACCGCCGCATCATTCGACTGGGCAGCAGCTGCGGCAGATGCAGGGCAGCCGGCCGGGGCGGTGGAGACCTGTGAATCGTTATACTGGTTCACGACTTGCACTTCGTTGCCCATGAACTCGAAATTGCTCTTATTCGACCCCTGGTACCACTTGTTGGTGCTCGTGTTTTCATCGTCACCGTGGAACAAAAAATACGTACGAAGCGACTGCTTCGGCAATATGGCATACACATAATCGCCGCAGCTCTGGCTCATCTCCACGAATTTCCAGTTATTATTGCCGTCGTTGTAGTACACGTAGTACTTCGACCAGTCCGACACCAGCGACTTCTTGAAGTACACCGTGGTGGACGGCACCTTAACCGTGAACGAAATCGTCTGATCGCCGGCCTTCGCAGTGATGACCGCAGAGCCGAACCCCGTCATCGTCACGGTTGCTTTTTGACCGTTTTCGCCGCTGGAAGTAACCGTTGCCACGCTCGCGTTGCCCGAAGACCAGGTAATCGGAACAGCCGGAGTGGAGGAAGCGGTGAACGTCAGCGCGCTGCCGACCGAAGCGGCAGTGACGGTGGAATCACTCTCAACCGTCTTGTTCAAGGAATCCTTGACGCTGAAATCCTTGACACTCATGGCTTTCACCGTGAAGGCGACTGGGTCGCTGCACACATCAGGGTTGGAAACCGAGCATGCCTTCACATACACAGTGACGTCCGTGCTGCTGGTACCGGTGATGGCGGCGGTCAAATCGCCGGTGCGGCCCAATGCCGCGGCTTCCGATGACGATTCGGAGGTGCTGCCCGCCTGATCAGTAAATGCCCAGGTGACTTTCTGCAGTGCACCGCCCGGTTGAACGGTTGCGGTCAGCGTGGCAGTTGGATTGTCGGAATCCAGAGTCGTTGAAGAAGCCGAGGCCGTAACGTTCGTCGCCTCATTGGTATTGTCCTTGACATTCCAGCTCTTGCTGGCCGAGCCATTCTCAGCCTGCTGGATCTGCCACTCGGAGCCGGCGAGCTCCTTGCTGGTGTCATCGGCATCGACCTTTGACCAAGCGATCTCATTGCCGGACTTTTTGTTGGTGATTTTGCCGGTGGTGTCGTCGATCACATCACCCGTTACGTAGTTGATGGCTTCGCCAGTTTGGCTGGTAGTTACCGAATATACGGTTTCCTTTATCTGGTACCCATCCGGAGCCTGCAACTCCTTGATGTAGTACGTTGCATTCGGATTCAGATTGCGCACGGTCAGCACGCCCTCATTCGCATCGGAATCGTTGCTGCCGTTATCCGACACAGTCAGTAGCAACTGGGTGGCATTAGCATCTGCGTACACGCCCCACTTCGAGCCTGCAAGCTTGGTGTCAGTATTATCAGCGTCGACCTTCTGCCAGCCAATGATTGAACACTCAGACGTGTACGAACCGTTCCACGGCAGGTTATGGCGTTCCTGATCCATATCGATGATGGAGGCGGAATCCGTGTTGCCGAACTTTTTCGCAACTCTCGGATTGGCCATAGCAAAATCTTCGCCAACCATTACTCGGCCGTTGGTGGTCACGTGTGATTCAAAACTGCCATACGGCACGAGGATGCTGCCGAGCATAGCTGCGGCTGGATCATCATCATTCTTAGTGTTCTGACCACCCTGAATCTTCAGAGTCCCACCGGACCGGATTCCAGTGAAGTTCCACATAATCGACTGCGCAGCATGAGCGTAAGCTTCAGCGTTCTCATTGTTCTTGACGTAACCGTTCGAGATTTCTTTGACATCGCTGCTGCCAATAGTCGATTTTGCATCGCCGCCCCACCAGAAGCGCCAGCCATTTTGGAAGGAAACATTCATACCATCGGTGGTGCCGGTCACGTTGACCACCACAGAAGCGTTTTCCGGAATGTTACGGAACCAGTAGCTCACACCCGTGGAATCCTTAATCTGGCTCAGTACATTGGCATCAATAGTGAACGACTGGAGTAAAGATTCGCCATCACCCGTAAAGGTAAGCAACTTTTCAGCATGAGTAAAGCCGTTGAAGGACTGCGAGTTATCGTACTTGTATCGGGTGTATCCATTGAAAGGAGGCGCTTTGCTTACCGTTACGGCGCCGTTTTGCGGAATCTTGGCAAGCTCCGCGGAGAGCGTGGCATTTTCCGTGGTTTGATTGGTGTAATCAGTGCCATTCACATTGGAGAGCACGTTAGCCTGGCCCCAAGCCACAGACGGCGTATCCACACCTGACTCATTACCGTCATAGGTATACGGATACACGCTGTATTGTGTTCCGCCCCATGACTTAGTTTTGTCGCCAGCAAGCTTGGCCTTGTAACCGGTAATTTGCTTTTTCTTATCAGAGGTCATCTTCTGATTCAGACCGGCCGATGAGCCCCATGCCATAACTTTCACATTGGAGCCGTTAGCAACTTTATCGAAGCCACTATTTTCTCCACCTACAGCGAGCACCGTACTGTTGGCTGGCGGAATAAATTGCGAGCCGAAAGCCACCGTGCCAATCGAGAAGAAGCCTTTGAGCGGATGGAACAGGGCGTCACCCTTAACGACTGTCAGACCCTCAATTTCCGCAGCATAAGAGCCATCAGGACCCGAAGCCGTATTGAGTTTGTTTTGATCAGTGGATAGGAGTACCTACAAAGAAATTACGGCCAACATAGGTGGCAACACCCGTGTCATTCATACTGCCTACAGCGGTGTCATCACCAAGATTATGCGTCTCCGGCACACAAATACCGGCGGTGCCATCGGCGGCATAGGCAAGTTTGTTATTCGAAAATGCGAGTGAGCCAGTTGACGTCACCAGCACGGCAGCGGCAAGCAGGGCAGCGGCGGCAGCCTTGAATTTCGCTACCCTCCCCCCGAAACCTCTCGCTATCTTCATGCTTTCCTCGTCTCCGGCGAACTGTCGTCTAACGCATGTATCGGCGTACGCTACAGCTCGCTCGTTATGTTTACGGGTCGTGGAGTGGACATGCAGCTTTGCGGAGTATATCCACTTCATTGGCGGAATCAGTTTTGCACACGTTGGCTTTCGGACGTTCCGAAGTCGACCTTAAACAACTAATCACCACTGGCCGACTTCGGCGTGCATCACTTCTCTCGTGTGCACGATGTCATACTGCAAAGGTTGTCATTATTTCAACCCCATACCCCTAACTACGGGTGCAGTAGTTGCGTTTTCCCGCATAGCTACAAGCAAAACCTGTTCAATATACAGGCATTTCCGCCCGGCGTGTCGAAATCACATACCCCTATTAGGGGATAGCTACGTATTGCATACCTATGCAATAATCACCACTAAGAAAACACCGCCATACAGGGCAGCCACCCAGCTACCAATCAAGAAGTCTCACTCAAAGATTATTCTGCAAACGATGTCAATACGTGTCGAAGCTGAATGTGCATCCGTTAATTCCGCCACCCCACACTCGGTGGCATTGCACAACGCAAACGGCTTCTCACAACCAAGCAATAACCACTATATAGCCCATCGAGCATGATACCGTTGTCACAGCGATGACGATATATGACCACGCGCACCGACAGCGCAGCGCAACAGCACACATCAACAAGGGATAGCGACCATGGCAAAAGCAAGCATTCAGGCAGTAGCAAAAGAAGCCGGCGTTTCCGCATCCACAGTGTCTCGCACCTTTGCCAAGCCCGATCTGGTACTCCCCGAAACCCGCGATAAGGTAATGGCCGCCGCCGAAAAGCTCGATTATTCCATCTCCCGATCGGCCGCCGCACTGAAGTCCGGCCAGTCGTTCCGCATTGCGCTGCTGGCCAGCGAGACCATCACCACCTGGTTCAATGCAAACATCTTTGCAGGGCTTGACTCAGTGCTGCGCCCTGCCGGCTACGACACCGTGGCCTACCCGATGCGCAACGCCGAAGAGCGCCACGATTTCTTTGCCGACCTGCCCGTGCGCCGCAATGCAGACGCGGTAATCGTCAGTTCATTCAACATCGAGCCGGCCGAGGTGGAGCGCCTCAAGCACATGCATGTGCCGATCATCGGCATCAACATCCCTTCCACGGACGGATTCGACGCCGGCGTAAGCATTGACGACCAAGCCGCCACCCGCGCGGCCGTCGAACACCTCATCGCGCTGGGGCATCGGGGCATCGCATTCGTTGGCGGCATTCCCGCCGAGACGAACATGCGATATAGCGCCGAATCGCGACTGCAGGGCGTGCTGAACGCCCAGGCCGCGCACCCGGAACTCACCGTGACCAACCTTCAGGTGCCACGCGGCGCATCGGAGACCAGCGCGGCTTTGAACACGGTGCTGACCGCACCGGCCGGCACCACTGCATTCTGTTTTGAGGACGATGAGCTGGCGCTGCCGGCGCTATATCGCCTACGCCAGTACGGCAAACGCGTGCCGCAGGATATTTCGATTGTGGGATTTGACGACGTTGAAATGTCTCAGGCCGTGGGACTGACCACCATGCATCAGGACCCGTTTGCCATGGGCGCCGATGCTGGGCGCATGGCACTGGAGGCCATTGCGGGCGAGTCGATTGAACCGGCGTTCATTCAGCCCGACGCGCCGCTTGTGCTGCGTGAGACTACTGCACCTCCTGCTGCGCCTGCGCAGGGGTGATTGGGCGCGGTACACCGCGTCGCCTCTCCCCGCGATGCCCTTTTCTGCGCGGGCTAAGGCAAGCGTGACTACGTTATCACCGCAAAACGCCAATGCATGCACTTTCGCATGAATCATTTGCATGATACCGTTGTCATCAATACAACAAACAAGCATGGGCTCACCGCTGCAGTTCGAGCCCAGCTGAATCCAATAACTAATAATCAATAGCCCTTATCAATCGGGCGCAGCGAACCACGTGAGCCACACAGCCACGCACGAACAGGAAGGAATCGGCATGACCGCCAACAACCTCAATGACGACTGGTGGAAGCAGGCCGTCGTCTACCAGATCTACCCGCGCAGCTTCAAGGACGTCAACGGCGACGGACTCGGCGACATCGCCGGCGTCACCGAGAAGATGGACTACCTGAAGAACCTCGGCGTCGACGCGATCTGGCTCTCCCCGTTCTACCCCTCGGACCTGGCGGACGGCGGCTACGACGTGATCGACTACCGCAACGTCGACCCGCGCCTAGGCACCATGGACGACTTCGACGCGATGGCCAAGGCCGCGCACAAGGCCGGCATCAAGGTGATCGTGGACATCGTGCCCAACCACACCGCTGACAAGCACGTGTTCTTCCAGGAGGCCCTCGCCGCCGAGCCCGGCCCCCCGGCGCGCGACCGCTACATCTTCCGCGACGGCCGCGGCGAGCACGGCGAACTCCCGCCCAACGACTGGCAATCCTTCTTCGGCGGCCCGGCCTGGGCGCGCGTGGCCGACGGCCAGTGGTATCTGCACCTGTTCGATAAGGCGCAGCCGGACGTCAACTGGAAGAATCCGGACATCCACGAGGAGTTCAAGAAGACCCTGCGTTTCTGGTCCGACCACGGCACCGACGGCTTCCGCATCGACGTGGCGCACGGCCTGGCCAAGGACCTCGAATCCAAGCCGTTGGAAGAGCTCGGCCGCGAATACAGCGTGGTCGGCGTGCTGAATCATGACTTCAGCCACCCGCTGTTCGACCGTCGCGAGGTGCACGATATCTACCGCGAATGGCGCAAGGTGTTCAACGAGTACAACCCGCCGCGCTTTGCCGTGGCCGAGGCGTGGGTGGTGCCCGAGCACCAGCACCTGTACGCTTCGATGGACGAGCTGGGCCAGTCCTTCAACTTCGACTTCGCGCAGGCCAACTGGTATGCCGACGAGTTCCGCAAGGCCATCGCCGCCGGACTCAAGGCGGCGGCCGAAACCGGCGGTTCCACCACCACGTGGGTCATGAACAACCACGACGTGCCGCGCAGCCCCTCCCGTTACGGCCTGCCGCAGGTCAAGGGCGCGCCCTACCACCAGCTGCCGCACGATTGGTTGCTGCGCAACGGCACCACCTACCCGGAAGACCGCGAGCTGGGCACTCGCCGTGCCCGTGCCGCCGCGCTGATGGAACTCGGTCTGCCCGGTGCCGCATACATCTATCAGGGCGAGGAGCTGGGTCTGTTCGAGGTTGCCGATATTCCGTGGGACCATCTGGAGGATCCGACCGCATTCCACACCGCTCGCGCCACGATGGACAAGGGCCGCGACGGTTGCCGCGTGCCGATTCCGTGGACCGCCGCCGACGAGCCGGCCTTGGCCGATTTCAGCCGTCCGGCTCCGGCCGATGACGGTACCGGCGAAAACCATGTGCCGCTGTGTGCAGCCGGCCAGTTCGGTACAGGCGCGTCCTTCGGCTTCTCCCCCGCCGTGCGAGCCGACGGCGTGACGGCTGGCGCCGGTCCCCCGCTCCCCCACGCCGCCAGCACCAC
>OBUW01000254.1_pt1 | contig 36772 bp, 47 predicted proteins | sample 1475761 | NCBI WGS metagenome assembly OBUW01 (sample SAMEA2579908, study PRJEB22360) | human gut metagenome | biome: human gut; feature: human-associated habitat; material: faeces | place: Denmark | collected 2008/2010
AAAAGCATGGGTTAGGGCCCATGCAAGAAAAATACACCAAGGAGATTATACCATGTTTACACAACAAATTGCAAAACCATCTTACGTTAAGACTAAAGCATTCGGTCTTTGTGGCACGCTAGCGATTGCTATAGCATTGCTTATCGGTGCTGGGGCAGTATCAGCGGACGAAACCACTCAACCAGTGGTGGACACACAACCAGCGGTAGCTAACGTATACACAGCTGATAATGCTGGGAATATTACGGTGACACCTAGCGAAACAGTGGCACCAGTAGTGGAAACACCAGCGACAGTCGAAACTGCACCAGTGGCAGAACCTACACCGGTTACAGAAACACCAGTAGCGCAACCAGTGGCAGAAACTACAGCGCCAGTCGAAGCGCAACCTACTACATTCGTTAAAGAGGGTGACACTATCCAAGTATCTAACCCTAATGTTGAGGTTGACCAGTCTCAAGGAACTGGTAAATACCAAGGCTTCACAGTGGAATACAAGGATGTAAAATTCCCTGACGATATGGCTATCAATGAAGGGGATAAGGTTAAGTTCACTTTACCTGAAGAAGTGAAATTTCAAACTAACTTTGACTTTGATGTTTACAATCCTGACAAGCAAGTTGTTGGTAAAGCTACTACAGACACAGCAAGCAATACTGTGACTACTGTATTTAACAACTACTTTGCATCTCATCCGCTTAACAAGCAAATGAGTCTTAAAATGGACGCTACTTGGACAGACAAGGTCGAAAGTGGCAAGCCAGTCACAGTAAACTTCAATGGGACAGTGATCACCGTTAACATCGGCAAAGAACAAGAAATTGGTAAAGATGAATTACTTTCTAAATGGGGTAGTCAAGACGAGAATGACCCAACTGTTATCAACTGGACTGCTCGTATTAACTACGCTAAACGTCTATTGAATTACGTCACAATCATTGATGAGATGAGTGATAATCAAAAGCTTGTTGATAATTACTTCGAAATCAAATCGATTGAAAGCGTAGACCCTTGGATTGATAAAGGTTCTGCTATGGATTTAGTAAAATCAATCAGTAAATCAGACCACGGTTTCACAATTAAAATGGATCGCCTTGATCATATGATTTATATTAACTATAAAACTAAATTGATTAACGCGGTTAAAGAAAGCGTAAACCCAACCAATAAGGTTGAGTTGAAAGCTGAGTCAGACGGTGCTATCTCATACAGTTATGTTCAACTTGTCGGTGGTAAAGGCGATGCCAGTGGTGAGAACAAACCAGAGCCAACTTTTGAAATTCCACACGATGCACCTAAAGTTGAAATCCCTGAATTTAACGGTGGCGTTCCGGGTATTCCTGAAGAACGTGTAAAACCAGAATATACTGAGCCAATCGGAACAGTACCGAACGAAGCGCCAGTTTTGGATAAACCAGAGTGGAACGGTGGAACAGTACCGTTCGACGCTCCGAAATACGATAAGCCCGAATGGAACGGGGGCGTTATTCCTAATGATGCGCCACAGTATGATAAACCCGAATGGCATGGCGGAACAACTCCATTCGATGCACCAAGCATTGATAAACCTGAATGGTCAGGCGGTGTCGTACCATTTGATGCACCTATCTTGGATTTGCCAGAGTTGCACATCCCAGAGGAACCAACTAAACCAACACCAGAGAAACCAGTAGAGCCTAAAAAGGTACCTAGCAAGCCCGTAGACGCTCCGAAAGCGAAAGAGGTAGAAATTACCGAGGTTGCTTATAAGCTCGATTCTGAGCCAAAAGAGGTGGCAAATACAGCCGTTTACGGCGGTGTTCTACCGAATACTGGTGAAAAAGAAGGCATCATGTCAACTCTTGGTCTTGTAGTCATCGCAGCGGGTATCGCAAGTTTGACATTAAGCTTTAAGAAGCACAACGAATGTGAGGAATAACAACCATGAAAGAAAACAATAAAAACATCGTATTCTACAGCGCTGAAAAGGATGGCTTTCTTACGAGCTATAAAGACAAAGGGAACATAGCGTTTACAGCGACTTTTGACGACAGACTTCGGGAAGCGTTACAGCTATCATTTGAACCATACGAAAAACAAAAAGCTGACATTGGCAAGCTTGCTGAAGCGTTTGGCTGCGAAGCGCTTATCGTAGAAGCTGAATACAACGTAACTAAACTTGACGGCTCGGACTTCGAACGCACAGAACGTGAACCAACCTTTGAAGACGGCTTTAAAGCACTTATGGAATTGTTTGCGAAGTAATTAAATAAAAGCAGTGGTGGGAGGGTAGGCATTAAACATGGAACAAGAAACTTACGAAGTCGAGAACCGTTGGCGGAACAAGTACATGAATTTAGGTCGAGAGTTGGGGGAGATTATCAATAGTCAGCAAGACAGAATTTTGTCGCTAGCTCAAGAAAACACCAAGCTCAAAAGAGAGCTTTGGCACCTAAAAAAGTCAAAGGGCAGAAAATGGCTCTAAAATCGCTTGTAACCGCCCTAAATAATCTAGTGGCACAATTACACTAGAGAAACGGTAAAACGGCAAATAACCCCCAAAATTTGAGAATTAGGGGCATATAAAAAGGATATGACATGGAAGAAATGACATTTACAGAGTTGCAACAACGGATGCAGCTTAAAAAAAAGAAAGAAGGGACTGCCAAGTACGCTTCAAGGCACGCCGAGGACATTTACAACGTTTTTAAAAGTTTGAAATCAAATTGGAGCGTAGTAGTCAACTATGATCTAGTCGAATTTTCTGGCAAGGTTTTTATCAAGGCTATTGCAACGGCATCTAACCGAGAGGAGAAAGAGCAAGCAGTAGCGTTCGCAGAATTATCTCCCGTACCGATTTTGAAAACCCGCAACGGAGACTTAAAGCAAATGAATGAGCCGCAATGGGTAGGGGCCGTACAATCATACGCTGGGAAGTACGCCTTGCAAGCACTATTTGCAATTGGCGAGGAAGACGTGGACCACTTCGAAGTGGCAGAGGAAAGTTTGAGACCAAACCAACCTCACAATGGTCAATATCAAAACCAACAACCGAAAGCACAACCACAACCGCAAAACAACCCGCAGCCTAACTTTATCAGCAATGACCAGCATGATCTTATTATGCAACAAGTCAATGAGTTGGCATTGTTGAGTGGCAAAGATTTCGAATATATCGAGAACTACTATCTACAGAAATACAAACTCAAGAATTTCCATGAGTTACTAGTTCCGGGGCTTGAAATTGTTGTCAATGACATTCAAGGGGAAATCAACAAAAGGAGAGGAAACTAGACATGAAGGACGTAACAAACAATTTTCTTGAAACGATTGAACCGGTCTATACGCCGGGGCAGATCAACTTTGATTTTGAAAAATTCGATGCAGCTATTCAAGCAGCAGTTAGCGAGCTATCAGACGAACAACTAGACAGCTTGGAATATAACGAGGTCTTAAAAGAAATCACACGCTTCAAAGGGCTTGGCGACAAACTTGACGATAAGCGTAAGGAAATCGGCAGGATCTACAAAGACCCACTCACTGAGTTTGAATCTAAACTAGCGACCTCGCTAGAGCCATTGGAGGCACTCCTTGAAAAGCTACGTGCTAAACGTGATGAAGTCAAAGAACACAAAAAAATGCTGCGAATTGACCACGTTAGATCGGTATTTGAAAGCAAATGCGAGCTAGCTGGACTAGACAAGGACACATTCAAGGACAAGTACGAGAGCTTTTCTAAGGTCGGTGACTTCATGAATAAGAAAATGAAGCTCAAAAAAGAGACAGAAGAAAAGATTGACGCTCTTGTTTTGGCTGAGTATGACCGACTGGAAGAATACAAGTCTAACGTGGGCATGATTGAGGAACAAGCCCTTGACTATGAGTTACCAGCTGAACCATACACTAGAGCATTGCAGAACGACACACCTCTAGTTGAAATCTTGCAACAAATGAAAAAAGACCGTGATGCAGCTATTGAACGTAAGCAGCAAGCGGAAGCTAAACAAAAAGCAGAAGCGGCACGCCTAGCAGAAATTGAAGCAATGGCTAAGCAATCAGTAAGCGAGGAAATCAAGGCAGTAAATGCTGAAACTGGTGAGGTTATCGAAGGCACAAAACCAGTCGAGGAAATGCCTAGCAAGCCCGTTGAACCGTACAAGGTCAATCTTGCTCTTACGTTCCACGGTGGTGAAAACCAATGGCATCAATTCGCTAAATTGCTTGATGACAACTTTGTAAATTACGAAATTCTAGGAGAAAATCAATGATCAATTCGACCGTACTAGTTGGGCGCCTAACCCGTGACCCCGAACTAAAATACACGACCAGTAACATTGCAGTAGCTACGTTTAGCCTAGCTGTTAACCGCAACTTCAAAGATGCTAACGGCGAACGTGAAACGGACTTTATCAACTGTGTTATCTGGCGTCAGCAAGCCGAGAATTTGGCTAACTGGGCTAAAAAAGGTGCATTGATTGGCATTACTGGACGCATTCAGACTCGTAGCTATGAGAATCAACAAGGTCAACGGGTGTATGTAACTGAGGTAGTCGCTGAGAACTTCCAAATGTTAGAGAGCCGTGCGGCGCGTGAAGGTAGCAATGCTACTCAAGGAAATACATCGGGAGCCTTTGGCAATGATAACGGCTACGCTGGGCCTTACCAACAAGCACCACAACAACAAGGGCCAAACTTTGCGAGAGATAACGGTCCGTACGGGAACAGTAACCCAATGGACATCACTAGTGACGATTTACCCTTCTAATTTGGTGAAAACATGAAAATGATTTTAAATATCGAGCCTAAACCTCAAACAAGGCCACGATTTAGCAAGTTTGGAACTTATGAAGACCCTAAAATGAAGGCATGGCGTCGTCAATGCTCGCAACTTATCGAGCAAGAATATGACGGGCAATTCTTTGACGGCCCTATTATGGTTGATGTCACCTTCTATATGAAGGCACCTTTGAGCGTATCAAAAAAACCTACGCCAAAGGCTAGAGCTAAAACGTGGGACGCATTCAAGAGGTTCATGTCCGAGACACTTTGGCATTTCAGAAAACCCGATATTGACAATTTGGTCAAAGCGCTCTTTGATAGCATTTCAAACGCTGGTTACAACAAGGTTGATAAGAAGGGTATCGTCTGGACGGATGACAGTATTGTTTGCGATTTAAGAGCTCGCAAGAAGTACAGTCCTAACCCACGCATTGAATTTGAAATCAAGGAGCTCGAATGAACAGCAAACGACAAAAGAAGGAGATCAATTGAGCAATGAAATATAAAGTTATAGTTTACTACGACAGCATGGAAGACAGTGAGCAAGTCTTCAGCAATAAAAACGATGCGATTAATGAATTACACAGATTAGGTGTTAAATATCGCAATGCAAGGAAATATAAGGTAGAAATGGTGGAAGTGAGCAATGGCTAAATTTATTAGAGTCACAAACATATCACAAGGAATTGACGTGGACACGATTTTAAATGTCGATGATATCGGACATATCTCTATTGGATCTAATATCATTTTTTGTAAAAACGCCGTTCGCAGACGGGACAAATCGGATTTATGTAAGAACCGAAACGATTGAGCAGTTAGAAAAGATTTTGCTAGAGGGAGAAAACAATGGATAGACAAGAAGCAGTGCAGAAATTAGCAAAGGTAGCACGTATTTCGGTAGCTTATGCTGAGGATTTATATGACTCGTTCTTCCCTAAACCAGTGGTGCCGCAGTACGTGGCGGATTGGTATGAGGAACATAAGGACGATTTTGAAATAAAACTATTTCAATGTATCTGCGAAGCTGTTGAAAATTACGACGAAAACTCGGCAAATGATTTTGAGAATTGGTTGATGTCTGATGATACCGAAGTAATCAAAACCCTCGTCAACATGCACCGATTCGGCTATGAGGTAGAGAAGGAGACTAGGTATACGGTTCGGATTAAAGGGGTTGGTGGATACGCTACCCATCTAAATGAAAATTTAGACAATCATGAATGGTTCTTTGCATCAGATGACGAATTTAAAGGCTATAGAATCAAGCACACCCGCAAAGAGCTTGAAGCGAACGGGTTCGGGTGGGTGTTCAACTGCCAAGGAGTGGAAGTGGAAGAGGTAACGGATGAATAATCTAATCAATAAAATCAATCGTTGGGCAGTTAGCCGTGGATTAAAGCAAGCTGACCCAAAAATTCAGTGGATGCGTGTGACTGAAGAGGTCGGAGAAATTCGAGATGTACTCTTGAAACCGACTAAATTCACGGAACCGCAAGCAGCACTTAAGGACGCAATCGGAGACACGTTGGTAACGATTATCGTGCTAGCACATCAATTAGACCTCGATGTTACTGAGTGTCTAAGCATTGCATACGAGGAAATTAAGAATAGAAAAGGAAAGATGGTAAATGGAACATTCGTCAAGGAGGAAGATCTTTGAAGTTTATTGACTTATTCGCAGGTATTGGCGGGTTCAGACTAGGAATGGAATCGGCAGGACACGAATGTGTGGCATTCTGTGAAATCGACAAGTTCGCTAGAGCTAGCTATAAAGCAATTCACAACACGGAGGGAGAAATAGAACTACATGACATTACCACAGTCACAGACGAAGAAATCAGAAACATCGGACACGTTGACGCAATTTGCGGAGGATTTCCGTGTCAAGCTTTCAGCATTGCAGGACATCGAAGAGGATTCGAAGATACTAGAGGAACTCTCTTCTTTGAAATCGCAAGGTTCGCCGCTATTCTCAAACCTAAGTATCTATTCCTTGAAAACGTCAAAGGACTCCTTAACCACGACAAGGGAGATACCTTTCAGACAATCCTCTCAGCGTTGGATGAACTCGGGTATGATGTGGAATGGCAAGTGCTTAACAGTAAAGATTTCGGAGTACCACAAAATCGGGAACGTGTGTTCATTATCGGACATCTTAGAGGACAACGTGGACGAAAGATTTTTCCTCTCAGCGGAGAAAGTCAGTCGATTAGTAATCAATCAGTCGTGAAAATTGGGAATGTGAACCCGTCTGGAAACGGCATTAATGGAGAAGTCTATCAAGCTGAAGGTCTAGCTCCTACGCTTACAACGAATAAGGGAGAAGGACAGAAGATAGCAGTAAAAAGTAATACCATAAAACGATTTGGGGTATTGCAACCTAACTTTAATCAATGTGGGGTTGTTTACGAAACAGATGGACTATCGCCAACCATCAGATCATACCAAGGTGGGGGCCTTGAACCCAAAATAATTCAGCGCAGTCATGGTTATAACAATGGCGGAGAGCATTGCATTGCACCAACTCTTACAAGTAATAGCTATCACGAAAATAACTTTTTAAAACTAAAAATCCGTGAAGCAACTAAGCAAGGATACGCTGAAGCGAGCGCGGGGGATAGTGTTAATTTGTCGCACCCCAACTCCAAAACACGAAGAGGGCGAGTTGGCGAGGGCATAGCTAACACGCTAGTAACTGGTGATAACCAAGGTGTGGGAACCTCTAACTTCCGTATTCGCAAGCTAACCCCTAGGGAATGTTGGAGATTGCAAGGTTTCCCCGACTGGGCATTTGACAAGGCGCAAGAGGTCAATAGCAACAGTCAGCTATACAAGCAAGCTGGCAATAGCGTGACCGTCAATGTAATTAAAGAAATAGCGAGGTATTTATGAAACATAAAGATCTAACGATAGCGACAATTCTACTACTGGTCTCACTAGCGATTAACGTTACTACTGTTCTACGAGTGGTTAACCGACCTATCGAGACAGTGGTTATCCATAAGGCTGATAATGCCGTTGAATTACATGGCAAGGTCACTGGAAAATCTATGGTAGGCAAGCTCTACACGCTCGATTGTGGGGCGTATGGTAAGTTTCTAGTGAGCAAAGAGCAGTACGATAGCGTGCAAGTCGGGGATGATATCCCGAGTTATTTAAGGGGGCGAGGACAATGATACCTAAATTTAGAGCGTGGGACGAAAAGAATAAAGAAATGTTTAAAGACACTTTTGCAGTTACTGAAAGCGGGGAAGTTGTAACGGTTGAGCAGGATTTTATCACAAACGCCCCAGATTATATCTTCGTAGACCATCTAACCATCATGCAATCAACTGGACTGACTGACAAAAATGGCAAAGAAATCTTCGAAGGGGATGTAGTCAAAATGGCTAAGAATGTCTATTCTGAGCCAACTTATTACGAAGTTGTAAGACATCGAGGCGGAGCATATCGCCTTGAATCTAAGCAATACGGATGTGAATTGTGGCTACGACATACCGACTGCGAAATTGCAGGGGATATATACGAGAATCCGGAACTGGTAGAAGTAAGCTCATGAGCGTGAGATACAAATATTCCGGACTGACCGAGGAATTATATCAACGGTTGGTCAGTGAGCATGAAGCACTCAAACAAGCACATAAAAAAGGCTCTTATAAGCAGTTTTTCCAAGATGTGAAACAGTGCAGTGAAGTACAAGCTCGTATCATTTACCAAGCATTTAACAGTGCAGTCGTAGAACGTGCGAGGATATCGCCCAAAACTGTCGACAGACTAGAAGGCATTATCTCCTATGAACTATTCGACGACCTTCAAGACTATCTGTCTACGCATTACACAAGAGGCAAAACCACACGCCCCGTTTTGGATAAAACCAATGCAGGACTGCCAGAGGAACTTTTCAAGCGGTTCCAAGAAGAAGTGGAAGAACTACGCAAGGAACACCCTAACAATCTAAATAACTACATTAGAGAGGTCAAGGGCTGCGACCAGAAAAATGCTAACAGAACCCAAAACGCCCTCAATCTGTGCTATGCGGAGAAAGCCGCCCTAACTCCGTTGAAGGCAATTCAAATGGAAGGACTACTTTCGAGAGAGTTATTCGGCAAAATTATTGATTATGTATTTAATAACTATGAATGGAGCGAGAGGTTGGACGATGAAGTTGATCGCATCATACTTAAATATCGCACCAAGGGCAAGGTTGGACGTAATAAAATCACGGTCAGAAAAGCCTTATATAAAGCCTATGCACTAGGCGTGTAGCTAGAACGGTTTATGAGGGTTCGACTCCCTTGCTAGCTATTGTCTGTCAAAACATCCAAGAGACACTTTTTAACACCGGGCAAGCTGACAGACCTTGTCCGAATAAACCCAGCAAATTTAAGAAAAAAGGATGTGAAAAACCCTCTTTCTTATTGATATCTTGCATTACAAAATAGCCAAAGGCCTTGCTGGTGTCTATGGCTAGAAGGAGGTAATAAAAGGCTCGAGAAACACCCAAAGAATAAATACGTATTCTATCTTTTCAATAAAATCTCTTAACGTTTCTTGGGCTAAAATAAAAAAAGACCGACACAATGGCCGGCACTCTTTGGAAATCAACACTACTATTATACCAGAGAGGGCTTAAAATGCTATTGCCGGAAATTGATGAAAAAGCAACAATCAAACGTTGCAAGCGAAAACTTCGAGAATATCCACGCTGGCGAGAGATTGCACACGATAGCGCTGAACAAAAGATAACACAAGAGTTTACCTTCATGCCCAGAGGTGGCAGTGGGGTAAGTAGACCGGTGGAAAATATTGCAGTTAGGCGAGTTGATGCAATGAACGAGCTAGAAGCCATAGAGCAAGCAGTTAGTGGGCTATATCGCCCAGACTATCGCAGAATACTGATTGAGAAATATCTAGCTTATCCACCGAAACCGAACTGGCAAATCGCCCAGGCAATCGGATTCGAGAGAACGGCTTTTCAAGAGCTACTTAATAATGCTATCCTAGCATTTGCTGAATTGTATAGAGATGGCAAATTAGTTGTAGAATGTTGAAATGACGGTATTTTGACGGATAAAGCACGGTATCTTACAACTGTTTAAAGTGGTATTATTATATTATCGAAGAAAATCAGAGACAGCTCACTTTGTGGGTTGTCTTTTTCAGTATCAGAAAGGAGTTGATGGAAAATGGGATGACCGAGAAACAAATGAAGTTTGCCGATGAGTACATCATCAGCCTAAATGCTTCGCAAGCGTATAAGAAGGCTTATCCTAATATTAAGAACAATGATGTTGCGAAAGCTAACGGAAGCAGACTGCTTGCTAAAGCTAACATCAAGGCTTATATAGACGAGCAGCTTGAAAAATTAAAGTCGGAACGTGTTGCGGATCAACAAGAGGTCATGGAATTTCTCACTGCCGTAATGCGTGGTGAGGTTGAAGAACCCTTACTTGTCCTGGATGGTGAGGGTATGCAGCGCATTGCTCAAGCTAAGCCGAATGTTGCCACCCGTCGAGCTGCGGCAGTTGATATCGGTAAACGTTACAGAATGTGGACAGATAAGGTCGAAGCCGATGTAACGCAAGATATCAATATTAATGTCGGTGAATGGAATGACGATTAATCTTGAAATCAATCCAAGCAGGGTGTTTAACCGTCACATCTATGAACATCTATTTGATTACGACACATTCACTGAGGTACATTACGGTGGAGCGTCAAGCGGTAAGAGCCATGGGGTCTTCCAGAAGATTGTCCTTAAAGCTCTTAAAAAGTGGGACAAACCCCGAAAGATATTGATATTGCGAAAAGTAGGTTCCACTGTTCGTGACTCGGTATTTGCTGACGTTCAAGCAGCGCTGTCTTATTTCGGTGTACTTAATCTATGCAAAGTTAACATGAGCGCATTCCGAATCGAATTGCCAAACGGTGCTGAGCTGATTTTTAAAGGGATGGATAACCCAGAGAAGATTAAGTCTATCAAAGGCATTTCGGACGTGGTTATGGAAGAAGCGTCAGAGTTTACGCTTGATGATTATACACAGCTGACACTTCGCTTGAGGGATAAAGCTCACAAGCAGAAACAAATCTATTTGATGTTTAACCCTGTTTCTAAAGCTAACTGGGTATATAATGCGTTCTTTGTGAAGAACCCTAAGAATACAGTGGTTTACCAAACAACGTATAAGGCCAATCGTTTCCTGGACGACTTGACCAAGGAGAATATCGAGGAACTAGCGAATCGGAACGAAGCCTACTACAAAATCTATGCTTTGGGTGAATTCGCAACACTCGACAAACTAGTTTTTCCAAAATACGAAAAGAGATTACTTAACAAGGACGAACTTAAACAGTTACCGTCCTTTTTTGGTCTTGACTTTGGGTTTACTAACGACCCCACGGCGTTTATGCACGTCAAAATAGACCGAGAGAACAAGCGGCTATATATCCTTGAGGAATATGTCAAAAAGGGCTTGCTTAACAACCAAATAGCAGAAGCCATCACTAGCCTTGGCTATTCAAAAGAGGTGATTATGGCTGACTCAGCGGAGCAGAAATCTATTGCAGAATTGCAAACACTGGGATTGCGTCGAGCTATTCCAGTAGATAAGGGTAAAGGTTCGGTCCTTCAAGGGATTCAGTTCTTGCAGCAATTAGACATCATTGTCGATGAAAGGTGCGTCAAGACGATTGAGGAGCTTGAGAACTATACATGGCAGAAAGATAAACATACAAACGAGTATATCAACAAGCCGTGTGATAGTTATAACCACTGTATCGACGCTATTAGATACGCACTTCAAAACCTTATTTTCGTCAAGGACAGACAGGACGTAGACGCTAAGATTAGAAGGGTTAACAAACTGATAAGGAGATAGAATGACGAATACAACACATAGTGCTGACGATATTTTGCATGAAGGCCAGTATATCCCTAGATCGTACCAATTCGAGCGTGACATGGAGCCGACTAGCTTGCAAAAGCGTGAAGACTTTCTTCGCTTTCCCAAAGAAGCTAACACCCACTTCATGGCTCAATCAGCGGACGACCTAGTGGACACGTTCCAAGGGCGTGAGAAGTTAGAGAAGATGGTAGTTCAGTTCCAAGACGGACAGATAGACCGCTTGAATATCCTAGAGAGCTACTCAAACGGGAACAACTACACCATTCTAAATGGTCGTAAACGACTAGAACCAGAGAAAGCTGACTACCGTATTAGGCATGACCTGGGGGGACAAGCTAGCCGCTTTTTTACCGGTTATACAGTGGGGCAGCCTATTTCAATCGGAGCCACTGATGCTAATAGCGACTTGACGGCTATTGACGATTTCAACGCTTACAACGACATTGAAGCCCTTAACCGTGAATTAGTCTATGACGCTTCACGCTTTGGGCGAGCGTTTGAGTTGCATTATTATGACGAGTTTGGCAATCCTGCAGTGGTCTTGATTGACACAAGAGAGATGTTCACAATCCGCAGTGCAGACGTCCGAAAGGATATCATTGCGGCTGTGCATTGCCCAGTTTACAACGGTGAAATGTTTGTCACGGTCTATACGGACAACAAGATTGTTAGCTATGATCCAAACTGGCAGGAAATCGAACGAAAAGAAAACCCGTTCGGAATGGTGCCAGTGGTTGAATGGCAGAACAACCGAGAGCGTTCGGGAGACTGGGAGAAAGGTATTCCAATCATTGACGCTTATGACGCAGCAGAATCTGACACGGCTAACTATATGTCAGACCTTAACGATGCCATGCTAGTTATCAAGGGAGATGTTGAAAGTACGGGTATGAATGCATCTGACATCATGAAAATGAAACACGCTAACATGCTAGTGCTTGAGAGTGGTGTCGGACACAACGGACAGCAAACGTCACTAGATGCCGGCTATATCTACAAGCAATACGATGTCAGCGGTGTTGAAGCGTATAAATCACGTTTGATTAAAGACTTCTTCCGCATTGTCGGACTACCTAACTTGCAAGACGATTCGACTTTCTCAGCTACGTCTGGGATTGCTATCCGCTACAAGCTAGTTGATTTGCAGCAAGTTACAGCAGTTAAGCGTGGGTTCTTTGTTAAGGCACTTCGAAGACGCTATAAGCTGCTTGAGTTGCTATCTAACAATCTTAAAGGTATTGAACCAGTGGACGCTGACATGCTGACATTTACGTTCCATGAGAATTTGCCAACGGACGTATGGGCTGAGATTCAATCAGCTATCAATTCTGGTATGGAAATCTCGCAAGAGACACTGATGGAATCAGCTAGCTTCACCGACGCTCGCAAAGAAAAGAGCCGTTTGCTCAAAGAGGGCGGGGCTACTGATCTAGAAGTTAGTCAGATTGTAGGTGTTGAGGATGATGACGAATAATGAGCGCTACAATGCTGAACGAAAGGCGCAATCAGACCTAATCAAGCGTGACATAGAACGTGACAAGGTCTTAAAAGAGCTTTATCAAGCGTCTTATAGCCGTATGCAGAGCCAAATAAACGGCTTTTACATGCGCTACGCTGACAAAGAGGGGCTAAGTCGTGCCGAAGCTATGAAGCGAGCTAGTGAGTTCGATGTTACTGAGTACAGAGACCGAGCAAGAAAGGCAGTAGTCGAGAAAGATTTCTCACACGGCACTAACCAATGGCTAAGACTGTTTAACCTCAAAATGAAAGTCAGCCGTTTGGAGCTACTCAAAGCAGAATTAAGGCTTGAAATAGCTAGCCTTATATCAGACGTCAACGAAGTCTTTGACGAGGCGCGTGAGAACGAATATTTAGCCGAATTTAAGCGTCAAGCGGGTATCTTGGGCAATTCTGCCGTCAATGCAGTAAGTCGCATGAGAGCGATTTTAGACGCTGATTTCTACGGACAGAATTTTAGTCGTAGAGTTTGGGGCAGAAATGGACTTCATGCAAACATGCAGAAGGATGTGTTTAGCTCGTTAGCGCGTATCTTCACCGACATGGACGGTTTTAAGCAGGAACGGCAGCGGTTAGCTAAGAAATATAACACAAGCCAAGCCAACGCCCAACGATTGCTCAAGACCGAAATAGCTCGCATTAATGCTGATACAGAATTGATGATGTTGAAAGAGAATAACTTCACACATTTAATCTATGTAGCAGAAAGCGGGGCTTGCGATATCTGTAAACCTTTGGATAAAAAAGCTATACCAATTAACAAGGCAGAAAAAGGGGTTAACATGTACCCGATGCACCCAAACTGTCGCTGTTCAGCGTATGGACATATCGAAATGGAATATAAAGCTGGCGGCAGCACTCTTGACGAAGAAGCTGTCAACGGCGTTTGGGGTGAATAACCCCTTGTCCAGACCGTGCTGAGGACACTAAAAGCTGCATGAGTTCGTCGAGGTTGGACGTTAAAGCGTAAAGAAAGGAGCCTATCATGGCAGAAAAAGAACTTGAAACAGTTGAGAATCCTCAAGAGGTTGAAGCTAGCCAACCAGAAAAAGAGGAGAAAATGGTGTCAGTTGCTGAAATGCAGCGTAGACTCAAGCAGATGGAAGAGAAACACACTCTTGAAATTGCTGATATGCAGACCGGTATTCAATCTCAAATCGAGGAAGCCGTTGCTAAAGCTAAAATGAGTGAAGAAGAACTTCAAGAGCTGCAACAGAAACAGCGTGATAAAGAATTCGAAGAAGCACAGAGCACAATTGCAGCACTTCAAGCTCAAATCGCTCAACGTCAAATGCAGGATGTCGCTATTAAAGAGCTCGAAGCTCAAGGCGTCCCCGTTAATGAGTCAACGCTTGCATTTGTTGTCAAAGGCGACGAAGAAGCTACCAAGTTAGCTGTTTCAAATATGGCTAACATTCTAAACTTGCAGAAACGAGAGGAAGCCAAAGCTCTACCACCTCGCACTAGCGGCGGAGAGGAAGGGCGTTCTCATCGTGGAAAAGACAAGTTTGACAAAGCCAAAATCACTAATTTCTAATTTAAGAAAGGAGAGCGCATGGCTCAACAAAAATTCAATCCAGACACAGTCCTATTGTCTGATTCTCTTGGAAAAGAGGTCACATCAGAACAAATCACTGATCTATTCACTGACGAACTCGTTAAAACTTCAAAACTTATTCAACTTGGCCAAAAAGTTGAAATGGACGGCAAAATGGTCCGCAAAGGTGTTGAAGTTGGTCAATTGACAGACGCTTACTTCGTGGGTGAAGGTCAAAAAATCGGTACAGCAAAAGTACAAACTAAATCTTACGTTCTTGAATCTCGCAAATTGGCGGTTATCTTGCCAGTGACAGAAGAAGTCCTCAACTACACTTGGACTGACTTCTTCGAATCTATCAAGGACAAGATCGTTGACTTGTTTAACAAGAAAATCGACGGGGCTGCGTTCCTTGGTTTGTATAACAACCCATTCGGTGCTAACGTTTTGGCGTCTGCTAAACGTGCTCAAAACATCGTGTCTGGCGACATCAACCTCAATAACATCTATGATGTTGAAGATAAATCAGAAAAAGAACCTAACGCATTCGTAGGTCACCGCACAATCAACCGCACACTTCGTGGGATTGTGGACAACGTGAACGGCGGTCAACACATCTTCACTAAGCCAGCCAACCCTAATGCAATCGGTGAGCTTGATGGCCTTCCATATTCTCAACTTCAATTGCAAGATGGACAAACTTACCCAGCAGGCACTTTGATCACTGGTAACTTCAACGGTTTGGTTTACGGTATTCCAAATGGGACTAACTTGCGTCTTAAAATCGCAGACCAAGCTACTTTGTCTAAAGTTCAAAATGATGGCACACTTGATTCTGGGGACGTTCACTTGTTTGAACAAGACATGCAAGCACTTCGTGCAATCTTTGAAATTGCCGTAGCGATTCCAAACGACGAAGCATTTGCAGCGATCCAACCAGTAGGGGTCTAGTCAGGAGGTTTAAATGACCTATAAAGCTAAGATTACATTCCGTGACTTGCAAGATAACGAGTATATCTATCAAGCCGGGGAAGTTTATCCACGAGAAGGCTATGAGCCATCTAAAGAGCGCGTGGCAGAGGTTCTTGAAAAAGGCGGTATCGAACCAGTCGAGCCGTCAAAAGAGCTTACAGTCAAAGAGCTCAAAGCAAAACTTGATGAAGCTGGTGTCGAGTACGATGCCAAAGCAAAGAAAGCAGATTTAGAAGAACTTCTAAAGGCTGCGGAGGAGGTCTAAAATGAACGATATCCAGCTCGAAAAGATTAAGCGTCGGTTGGGTATCGACGTTGAAGACGATCTTGAGGATGAATTGATTGAAGACTTAGTCAACGACGCTGAGAGTTATTTCAAAGCATTAGTCGGAACAACCGAGATTGACAAGAAATATCATTTCATCATCGAAAATGTGGTTTACAAACTCTATGGTCGTAAGGGGTCAGAGGGTGTCAAAACCGAAAACGTAGACGGCTATTCAGTCACCTACGAGGATTGGGACGACATGTTCAAGCCTTACAGAAAGATTCTGGATAAAGATTTTGGCCTAGATGGCTCGTTAGCTCGAAAAGGTAAGGTGAAGTTTCTATGAAAACACCACACCGCATTAAGCTAGTGAAGCAAGGTGTTTCGACTTACAACCCAATCACTGATAAGCACGAAGAAAAGGCACAGTCTAGCAAGATTGTGCCTTGTTTAGTCAATTTTATTGACCAACAGCGTGTATTTGAAGCCTACGGGAGTAGGTCGGACGTGGTCATGATATGCCGATTCGATCAAGAGCAGAAGCCGTTTGACTACGCTCTATACGAGGGTAAGAAGTATTATCCTATCGAACGCATTGACGCACCGATAAAAGGCGCAATCCGATTGAAACGAGGTGAGCTAAATGGCTAATTTCACAATCGAGTGGAGAGGGGACACAGTCCTCGCTGCCGCTTTAAACAAAGCAAGTCAAGGAGTTAGAACACAAGCTCAAAACGCTCTTAAAAACTCAGCTGAGAAAGGCAAGAGCATTTCAAAAGGTCTTGCGCCAGTGGATACCGGTTTCTTGAGAGCTAATATCACCACTAGGCACATGGGTGAAGAATCACACATTCATTCAGCCGCCTCTTATAGCGGTTTTCAAGAGTTTGGGACACGCTATCAGCCCGGTAAGCCGTTTATGCGTCCAATGATGCAACAAATCGAGCCTTACTTCACGGAGCAAATCCGGAAAGTTATGGAAGGAGCCTTTAAATGACACCTAGCCACGACTTATTCAGAAATCTATTCGCTATTGCTAGTGAGACGCTAGCAACTTACGACTACTTACCCGATTCATCCGCAAGCTATCCTTTCGCTTTCATTGGTGAGAATAGCTCAGCACCTACACTCAATAACGACAATTTTGGAACGATAAGACAAACCGTCCATATCTACGGGACTAGAGTGCAGCGTGCAGAGTTAGACACCTACTGCCAAGCGTTAGAACAGGCTAGCGAACGAATTAAAGGGTTTGAATACAACTTATTGAAAACTGGTACAGACAAGCAAGCTTTACCAGATAATACAGACGTCCAGCCATTGATTCACATTGTGCTGGATTTTTCATTTTCATATACCAAAAAGGAGGAATAAATGGCAGAACTTATTTTGGGTAAAGACCTAATGGTCTTTTTCCGTCGTGTTAAAGACCAAAAGACGCAAGACGCTGCTAAAGTACGTTTCCAAACAGAACACACTATCAATGCTGAGAAAGAGGTTGAAACAACCAAAACCAAAGACGGTGTAGTTAACTCTATTTCAGACGGTGAAGTGTCTGGGGAATTCGTATCACTTGCTTATCGTGAGGATGGCACAACTACTGAAATGTGGCGTGAAATGCGTAAATGGTTCATTGCAGGCGAAAAAGTAGAGTGCTGGCAAGTTGACCTTGCTTCAAAACGCACTTCTGGTGGCAAGGATGTCTATGACGTTGAATATTACCAAGGCTATCTTAAGAACTTTGAAATTTCAGCACCGGCTGACGACAAAGTGGAGCTTTCTTATGAAATGGCTATCGACGGCAACGGTATTATTTCAACTGACAGCTTGACAGAAGCTCAGAAGAAAGCAGTCGCAAGCGCTCAATACGACTACCACACTCTTGCTAAAGAAGACAGCCTAGTTTCATCTATCTAGTCTAACTGCAGGGGCTTTGTGCCCTTGCTTTTTTTGTATAAAGGAGAAATAAAACATGATTCTATCTATCAACGGACGAGACTTTAATTTGATTTTCGGACTTGCGTTCTTGCGTGAGATCAACAAATTGCACTCAGCAGAGCTTGAAGGCATGAAGACTGGCTACGGGGCTATGACATTGATTTCAGCCGGTGTTGCTATCAACGACCCTCTTGCATTTGTAGATATCATCAAAGCTGGTACGATTACAGCGCCACAAAAGCCAAGTGATGCTGACATTGAAGCCTATCTTGCTGATTTGATTGACAAAGGTAAATACAAGGAGACAATCGACTCTATTATCGACGAGTTAAAAGCGTCATCCCTACTCAAACTCGCAATGAACGTTCAAGAGTAGGGCAAAGTCAACCAGATTATGATTTCAGCTATGATGACGCAATGGCTCTATTGATTGCAAGGCACGGCATGAGCTACGTTGAAGCTGCCAGGACAACTCTTGTTGAATTTGAGGTATACAATACCGCCTACGCAATTAAACAAGAGGATATCCGCTTCAATGCAGCAATCCAAGCATGGTATAACCAGACCGTGCAAGCTACCAAAGGCAAGGGCAAGAGTGTTCGCTCAGCTTACAGAACCTTTAATGAGTTTTATGACCATGAAAAAGAGTTCAGTAAGATATTTAAACCAGAGGACACTGCGCCTAAGAATCGAATGCTTTCGTTAGCTGATAAGAATAGAATCATCAATCAACAAAAAGAAAGGGGGTAGTTAATGGGAGCATCTTTTGACGTTACGGCCATACTCCGGGCAAATTCAAGTGATTTCACTAACGGCGTCAACGCTGCCCGGTCTGCCCTTGCTGATTTGAGAAATCAGTCTGGGGGCATGCTTGCTCAAGTTGGTAGCAGCTTGAAGTCAGTTGGTAGCGCCATGCAGTCAGTCGGAGCTGGGATGACTACAGCTTTCACACTGCCCATGGTCGGAGGTCTGACGGCCGTAATCAAAGGTTATGCAGACCTTGAGCAATCGTTAGGCGGTGTTTCTACACTGTTCAAACAGAATGGCTCAAGTGTCAATACACTTGCCAGAGATTACGGCATGACCAGGGAGCAAGCCCAAGCGCTTTATAACACAATGGACCGTGAGGGGACCAATGTTATCGAGAACGCCAACCGAGCTTATAGGACGGCTGGTGTGTCTGCTAACAGATACATGGAGCAGGTCACATCGTTCTCAGCTACTTTGCTACAAGGTCTAGGCGGGGACACTGCCAAGGCTGCGAAATACGGGGATAAAGCCCTTGTCCAAATGTCAGATAATGCGAACAAGTTCGGCACTAACATGACGGACATTCAAAACGCTTATCAAGGTTTTGCCAAAGACAACTATTCCATGCTGGATAACTTGAAACTTGGTTACGGTGGTACCATGTCCGAAATGGCTCGTTTGGTCAATGAATCTGGTGTCTTGAATGGTGAATTTGAGGCCACAGCTGATAATATCCGTGACATTCCATTCCATACCTTGATTGATGCCATCGGTATTACTCAAGATAGACTTGGAGTAACCGGAACGACCGCAAAAGAAGCAAGTACAACCGTTTCGGGGTCGTTCAATTCCATGAAGGCAGCCGCTGAAAACTTAGTGGCCGGTCTTGGTAATAACGAAGCTAATATCAAGCAGCTAATGGAAAACATGAAGCAGACTATCATCACATTCAAAGACAATGTGGTGCGTGTTCTAGGGACTATCTGGGACAATCTGCCTGTTGACGGCTGGGTTAAATGGGCGGCACTTATCGTTGGAGCAGCAGGGCCCATTATAGCAATACTTGGAACCTTAATCATTTGGGTCGGAAACGTCGTTTCTGCACTAAGCACAATCGGTGGCGCCATCAGCTCGCTTGCAGGGTTCTTCTCAAGCGGTACAGCAGCAGTAGAAGATTTTTCAATGGCTTTTGAAGGCGGCGAAGCTATGATGGTTTCATTTGGTAGTGCTGCCAGTGGTGTTTCTGCTGCTGCCCTTGCTGCGTTCGCTGGGATTGCGTTAGCGGTTGGGATGGTAGTAGCGGCGCTTGTTGATTTGTGGAATAATAACGAGAATTTCCGTTCACAAGTCATTGCAATCTGGGAAACCATTAAGAGTGCAATCACTAACGCCGTTCAAGCAATTGTGTCGTTTGTCATGTCAATCTGGGGCCAGTTGACTTCCTTCTGGAACGAAAACCACGCCTTGATTATGCAGACAGCGACAACTTACTGGAATATGTTCAAGGGCATAATTGAAAGTGTCATGAACGCTATTCTCCCAGTGGTTCAAACTGGCTTGAATTTGCTTATTACATTGTTTTCTACATCTTGGCAACTTATTACCACTGTCATTTCCACGGCTCTTGAAATCGTGTTAAACATCATTAAGATGGCTATGCAAATCTTACAAGGTGACTGGTCTGGAGCGTGGGAGACATTCAAAACCATCTTGTCTACAGTGTGGGAAGGCATCAAGTCTCTTGTTTCAATCGGTATCAATGCCATTGGTCCGATTATCCAAGCGGGGATTCAGTTTATTCTCGCTATCTGGAACGCAGCATGGGCATTGTTAGCTATTCCATTCCAAACGCTTTGGGCATTGCTGCAACAAATCGCTGGCGGAGCTATGACTGCCATTAGCGGTGTGATTAGTGCCGGTATTGCCGTGATTCAGTCCATTTGGTCTGCAGCATGGACGGCTATCCAGACAGTGTTCTCAACGATTTGGAATACAATCATGTCTATTCTGTCACCTATAATGGCCGGTATCTCAAGCATTATCTCAAGTACCTTGTCAGCTATTCAAGCAATTTGGAACGCTATCTGGACCGGTATTCAAGCTGTTTTGGCTGGTGTATTGGCTGCTATTGTCGGGTTGGTTACTGGTAACTTCTCGCAAGTCCAAGCGGCTATTTCGTCAATCATGTCAGCTATTCAAGCCACTATCAGTGCGATTTGGAACGCCATCCTGTCGCTTATCAGCAGTGTACTGAGTGCGATTGCTAGCACTGTATCGAGTACATGGTCGTCTATCCAGTCAATCGTTTCAAGTGCTATGAGTTCCGTTCAGAGCATTATCAGCTCAGCTTGGAGTGCTGTTAGATCAGCGGTAAGCAGCGCCATGAGCTCAATTCAGTCAGCTATCACTAGCGGATTTAGTGCCGTGGTATCAGCGGTAACAAGTGCCGGTCAGCGTATCATTTCAGCGGTCCGCTCAGCGTTCAGCGGTGCACTTAGTGCAGCCCGTGGATTCGTTGGACAAGCTGCAAGCGTCGGTTCTCAATTGATTAGCGGTTTCGTTAGCGGGGTTACATCCGCAGCCGGCAAGCTGATTTCGGCAGTTAAAGGCGCGGTAAGTAATGCGATTAATGGAGCTAAAGCCTTGCTTGGTATCAAATCACCATCCCGTGTGTTCCGTCAATTCGGTATCTACACGGATAAAGGTTTCATCATCGGTATTGATAGCAAAGCGGACCAAGTAGCCCGTTCAATGCGCTATATGGCTCAAGGTGCTATCGACGCATTCACCGGTCAAGATATCAACGGAGCCATCACTGATGAGCTCGGAAACATGGACGGTCAGCTAGGTCGTTTGGCAGGGTATGATCCATCCGTTTCATTCAATGGCGGCAAGATGTCAGTCACCCAACAAGCAGCGGATATCGTTCTAAAAATGGGTGATACAACTTACAGAGCATTTACTGAGGACATCACTAACGCTCAATCAATGGAATTAATGCTTGATAACTATTAAGAGAGAAAAGAGGTTTTAGCTAATGTATGATTATGCTTCATTGAAGCGCACGGAATCAACGGTGCTGCAAAGAGCGCCGGTTGATAACATGCGTATCAACGGGACGCCTATAGAAGATATCATCCAAGGGTATCGACAGCTCACAGTTAAGGGACGTTCATTGCTCAATCGTGAAATTTCAACTACTCGTGTTCCTGGGCGACGTGGTGTCTGGGTGGACAGTGTTAATGACTCAGAGCGTGAGATTGAAGTTAAGTATCAGTTAACTACGGTTACTAGCCAAGTCATGAGGACCTCTTTCCGAGAGCTTAACCGCATTTTGAGAGAGGTAGGGCCTAGCGGCTATCTTGAAGTCACATTTGACGATGAGCCGGATTTCACTTACTACGCAATATTCAAGGAAGCGGACGAAGTCGAGGAAGATAGGCTTTCAGTCATTAGCAGTTTCGTTTTGCTAGTGCCAGACGGCTATAAAAAACGGGTTCCAGAGCGTTCTAACGACGTTGTTTATCTAACTTACGCTAAGCAGGTAATACCTGAGAAGATTGTAGCCGTGACATCTACAGCGGCAACGGAATTTGAAATTATCAACGGTCAAACCAAGCTATCGTTTAAGGGTAGCTACGCAGCTAATAAGGAAATCGTCATTAAATTCGGTACAGAAGAAGTGACAGCTACTTACGACGGACGTAATATCCTAAGTGAATTACAACGATTTAGCCCGCTTGAGCAGTTTTATGTGAAGGACGGCGACAGATTGACAGGCAAGAATGTAACTATCCGTGAGGTACAGTGGAGGGATGAAAGTCTATGATCTATTTATTCGATAAGGACGAAAAACTTATCAAGATTATTCGCAAACCTGCAATTAAGAAGGCTTTGCAGAAATTCAGTCTTACCACTGAAAACTACATTTCAGACCGCTTGACTGTCGAAATGAAAGCTTTGAAGGATGATGAACTGGCAAAACTGGAATACATGGCTATTCAGTCAATCGACGATACGCATAAATTCCATTACTTCTACATTGCCCAAGGCAATACCAAAGGGGATATCACAACGCTTATTGGTGTTCAGTCTGGCATTGAGGAATTACGCAAGACAGTCGTTTACGACAAACGCCCAACAGACCAACGTGCTAGACCAGTCATCGAATGGCTTTTAACTGGCACAAACTGGTCCCCTCGCTTCGTTGCTGAAACAAACCCAAAGAGCACTAATTTCTATTACATTTCCACATTTGATGCACTGAAAAAAGTGTGCAAGGTGTGGGGCCTAGAGATGCAGTTCTTTGTTGAAATGAACGGCAGTCAGATTGGCGCTAGATACATTGATTTCAAGCACAAAATAGGTGAAGCAGTCGGTAAGCGTGTTGTCTACGGTCATAACGCCCTTGAAATTCTGCAAGAAGTTGAAAAGACAAACCTATACACCGCCTTGGTTGGTCGTGGTAAAGGGGAACAAGTCAGCTCGGCGGAAGACACCGGCAAAGATGCTGACGGTTACGGACGCAAAATCAACTTCGAGGAAGTTGTCTGGTCAAAAGCCAAAGGGGACCCACTAGACAAGCCCCTTGGTCAGAAATACCTTGAAATTCCAGAAATGACCGCTAAATACGGCATTAAACAACCAGACGGCAAGATGCGCCCAAAGATTGGCTTTGTCGAATTTAGCGAGGAAGAAGACAAGAACGAACTTATCAAGCAGACTTACGATGCTTTGATTGAGTCTTCAAGACCTAAACTGACACTTAAAACGTCAACGGTTTATCTCAAGGGCGTCCAAATTGGTGACACTATCCGAGTGGTCCGACATGACAGACACCTTGATTATGATACACGTATCTTTGAAATCACATTCAACCGCTTAAACAACGAATCTAGCGACATCAAGCTAGGGGACCGAGTTAGCGAGAGCAATGACGCAAAGGTACAGAGTACCGTCAACAAGGCTCTTGACGAGTTTAAAGCTGGTGAGTTTACTGAGTTTGTCAAAAAGCTGCCAGAGTTTATCCCGTCAGCTAATGGTTTTAACCATAACTGGTACACAAGCACTGATCCAACAGAATCTCACCCTGGACAAGTCCTAATCAATGATTCTTGGTACAAACCAGACCCAGAACATGAGGGACACACTATCATGTATCGCTGGACTGGGGAAATGTGGCAAGAGGTACTGAGAACATGGGACGGCACGGGGCTTCAAGACAAAATCAAGAAAGAATTCGAGAAAGTCGCAGCCGACATGGCTAAACAGCAATCAGAACACGACAGAGTGGTTGCTGAAATCACAGCCAAGGCTACTAATGCGGAAACATTAGCTAGTTCAGCTAAATCAACCGCAGAGGACGCTTTTAACCGCTTAAACGACGTTAAGAGTGAAGTTATCGCAGAAGCTCGTTACTTGGACACCGTCGAGCGTGCAGAGACAGAGAAGAAGATTGCTGCATCTAAAAAAGACGCACTATCAGAAGCTGTCAAACTGGTTGATAATGCTAAAAGTACGCTAAACACGGACTTATCAGAGACTGAAAAGAGAGTTGAAGCTCTAAAGGGTTCTATTGGTACATTGTCAAACGATACGTCAGTACAGTTTGCCAAAATCAATAACGCTCTTATTTCAGTAGCTAGCAAGCAAGACGTTGACAAAGTCAGTCAGCGCGTGTCTAATGCTGAGACGGTTTTGACACAGCAAGCAGGGCAGATTTCAGCCAAAGCTAGCAAAGAGGAAGTCAATGCTGTTTCTGGGCGTCTAAACAAGGCTGAGAGCTCGTTGACAGTGCAGGCTGGGCAAATCAGCCAGAAAGCCAATAAGCAGGACGTAGACACGCTGACAGGGCGTGTGAATCGTGCTGAAACGTCTATCACTCAGCAAGCGGACATGATTGCATCCAAAGCCAATAAGCAAGAACTTGACAATGTCAATAATCGAGTGCTAAACGCAGAAAGTCGTATCACTCAGCAAGCTAACGAGATTAGCCAACGAGTGAAGACAAGCGATTTTAATAATGCTACTCAGAGACTTGCGACGACTGAGAGCTCAATCACTCAACTAGGAAATAAGATCACTACTGAGATTAGCCGTGTGGATAGTAAGATCCCGACAGACTTTGGCAGTCGTAACTTGATTTTGAAATCAGCAGATTTCGAGAATCTACACCGTCAACCCGGAGGAAGCGGAAATACTACTACTACTACTACGGACGGGCAAGCTTTCCTAATCAAGTCTCATAGCTATTCGAGCGACGTTTACGGTGGTATCTCATGGAACATGGCTATTCCAGAGATTAAAGCCGGTGAAACATTCTCGCTCTTGGTTCCGGTTTACATCGACAGCGGGGTAGACATTGACCGTGGCGCTATGATTATCATTAAAAATCATAAAAACAATGACAATCTAGTTGCTTACAATATCCCGACAGACCTCAAAAATGAGTGGTTTGACGTTAAGCTGATTTTCACTGCCGGCAAGGACATCACCCTCGGTGAATGGCCGTTCTATATTACAGTTATTAGAAACGGCTATCTAAGAATCAAACCGCCTATGTTGGTCAGAGGGACGCTCATTCCCTTGCAGCATACAGTGGCCCCAGAGGACACAGAAGCTGAAATCAGCACGGTTAAAACGACGATAACGCAGACCGAGCAGGGTGTCAGTCAGCTATCTCAGAAACAATCTGAAACAGATAGCCGCATGACTAACGCTGAAACTACGGTCAATCACTTGGTCGATGAAGTATCATCAAAAGTGTCTAAGACTGATTTTGACAAACTGTCTAAGAGCGTAGCGGCTAATAGTACCGCAATCACTCAGACTGATAACAAAATTAGTTTGAAAGCAGACCGGACAGAAGTCCAAACTGCCAAAGCTACGGCTGACAGTGCAGTGTCTAAAGGTCAAGAGCTAGAGCGTAAGATCAACCAGACTAATGCAGAGTTACGTGTTACAGCGGATTCTATCGCTCAAAAGGTTTCAAGAGTTGATTTTGACAACCTTGGGAATAAAGTCACTAACGCTGAAACGCAAATCAGCACATTAGCTGGCAAGATTGAGACAAAGCTGTCTAGGGTTGACCTAGATAGTGCTATTGATAGCAAAGGCTTTTTGAAAGAGTCTGATGTCAATAGATTGGTTGATAACAAAGGTTTTGCGACGGCTACGGCTGTAACAAACCTTATCCAACAGTCTGAGCAAGGGACAACGCAGCTTATTAGCGAGGTCAAGAAGCAGATTCCGTCAATTGACACACTTTCTGTTGGCGGTGAGAACTTGATCCGTAACTCAGCGTTTCCGGACAACTTGGACGGTTGGGGCTATTGGGTAGCTACGCAACCTAACTCGAATCTATCTATATCAAGTCATTCACTCTATTACAACGGTTCTAAGCCGTTGTTTTTGCTTTCAACAACAACAACAACAACAACAACGCCTAGCGCTACGCTGAGATTTCCAGTGAAGCGAAATACTAACTATTCTCTTAATATTTCAATTTTGGCAGGCGGCAACCTAAAGGGGATGGATATCTATTTCCTTGGGCGCAAGTCAAACGAAACCAAAGATTTTAGCAAGGTTGTCAATATCAAACACTTTGACGGTTCGCCATCAACAAGCGGTGTTAAGAAATTTCACTTCACTTTTAACTCCGGAGACTGTGATGAAGGTTTCATCCGTGTCGATAATACGGGTACGACAAACGGCAGTCAGTCGTTGCTATTCTTCACCGAGCTTGATTGCTATGAGGGAACTATGGACCGTGCTTGGCAACCGTCTCCAAAAGACGCAAGTCAAGAGGTAACAGTCAAGTTCAACGAAATCAAGTCAACCGTTGACAGTTTCAGCCGTACCATTGGCGAACATGGGCAGTCTATTTCTCAGATTATCCAAGATGCCAAGGGTACAGTTTGGAAGGTGGAGAACCTAGAGGATAAGTGGGCGTTTAATCTTGGTGTTACTAACAAGCAACTAGACAAGCTAGATACTGGCCTTGAAGCTACCAAGTCCGAAATGTCCCAGATTGCTGGTTCATGGGCAGTCAAGAATTTGACAAGGTCTGGTGATGTGCTTAACCAAATCAACCTTAATAAAGACGGTTCGGTTAAAATCGATGGCAAACTGGTTCAAATCACTGGCTCTACCTACATCGAAGATGGTGTTATTAGCTCAGCTAAAATCGGTGAACTTTCAGCAAGCAAAATCACTAGCGGACGCTTAAACGCTTCACTCGTTGACGTCGTCAACCTAAACGCCAAGAGTATCACTAGCGGTACGTTTACTGGTCTTAATTATCGTGGTGGACGGGTTGAGTCGTTAAATGGTTCAATGTTCTTCGATTTGAATAGCAACTATCTTCAAATGGGAGCAGATACTGCTTCAATCAGACGTGTTCAGCCCGGATATCCTGCACAGTTTATCCGCTACGAGACAAGTATCGACCAAGGCAACTATCGTTCAAAAACCATTATCGGGTCAAACCGTGAAGGGACGGATGCTTATAATGCTACGACGTTTTCTGGCGTTGTCATCCAGAACAACACTAACAACGACATCGATACATTGCATCTCTATGGCGATAGAACATATTTTAGACATACGTTTACTAACGATGGATGGGATTTAGACGCGGTAACGCAACGACTTCGTCCGGGCATGATGGAAAAAGATTCACAGATTTGGTCAGTCCAGTTTGCGACACCAAAAAACGGGAAAGATTTTAGCACCGGAGCTATCAATATCACCGAATCTCTTGCGGCGGTTTGGCGGATGTTCAAACACTTCGAAGGAAATATCAAAATGCCAACCGAGCTAAAAACACTCATTCAGCACGGTTACAATAACTACGGTATCCACATGCCGGTGTTGTAAAAGGAGAATTTATGAACGAACAAATTTACACTTCAATGATTCAAGACATCGCAAGTCAGAACGCTAACTTGACGATTGAGAAAGCTGAGTTTAAGGCTCGCTTGCAGGCAACAGTTAGCGAACTTGAGCAAGTCAAATCACAACTAGAACACTATCAAAATGTACTAGCGTCTGATTCTGACCTTAACGACCTCTTTAACGAGGTAGCACAGAAAGGAGTGGATAATGAACAAATCTAATTTCAGTGTCACATCAAGCTATCTGACCAACCCGACAACAACAAGGATTGCTATCCAGTCCAAAGATGGCTCGACGTGGTTGACTCGTGATGTACCAGGCGACCATACTAACAAGACGGATGAAGCTAAAATCCAGCTTATTCTGGACATCTTAGCGACTGAGTTGGACCCTGCTGGAGCATTGGCACGCTACCAAGCCAAGTCAGAGGAATCGATTAAAGACCTTGACAGCCGCTTGAATTTAGCTGAGAAAGTCGCTGAACAAGGCGAGTTAACTCGTAAAATCGCTAACGTGTCCATTCTCAATGCGGTAATGAGTCAGAATATCCAGTATGGCACAATCTACAAGCAATACTTGGAATTGTTGCCAGTCGCTAAAAAAGGCGATGCATTTAACGCCGGGGATATCTTCGCTATCGAAGACCCGAACCACGAAGAAGTGGACGGAGAAGGCAAACTGGTACTTATCCAAGTTAACGGGTCGTTCACTTACGAAAATCAACCATTCACTGGCTTTGCAAAGGGTGGCGAACTTGAAAACAATGGGCTTGCTACTGCATGGGTATTCAAACCGAAGGAGAATTGATGGCACAGAAACCAGACGGTATTTTTGGGGTTTTCGATGTGGTCAGAGACTTCTATGCACACGGTATCGATGAGCATCTATGGGTGTTTCTGCTAATGATTATCATTTTTAGCGACATCGTTATCGGTGTGTCGAGGGCTTGGGCCGCTCATGAGTTTTCAAGCTCTAAATTTCGTAAAGGGCTAGTCAGCCATACCGCCATGATTACATTCGTAGCCATCTTTTACCCGTTCGCAGTATTCATGAATCTAGGCGGTGTCCTAGATACATTTATCTTTGCCATGATTGCCGCTTACGGCTCTAGTATTTTGGCTAGTCTATCAGCACTAGGGGTGGAAATCCCTTATATTGACAAGTATATTAAGAAAAATATTGATAAAGAGAAGTTTTTTCTTAACTCAGAAGAAAAGGAGAATACAGACAATGATTAACTTTAAACTACGCCTACAAAACAAAGCTACTCTTGTAGCTCTTATCTCAGCAGTTTTCCTTATGTTGCAACAATTCGGGCTTAATATCCCTAGCAATATTCAAGAGGGTGTAAACACTCTCGTTGTGATTCTGGTAATTTTGGGAATCGTTACAGACCCAACAACTAAGGGTGTCGCTGACAGCGAGCGTGCATTGAACTACCATCAACCTCGTGAGGACTAGCTTATGGCTAAACTCATGACCTCGATTAACCAAATTGAAGGCGGTGATGTCCTCAAAAGTGGGGACACCACTTCCGTTTTTGGTTTTGAAATTCTAGGGTACGATGGTAAACGCATGGAGCTGTCCGGAACCGGTAAGCTGACACTTTCCAATGACGAAACGGTGGCACTCTATCAAGATGTTACTGTTGAGAATGGGGTGTTCTCATTCTCAATGGGCAATGTAGTAGCTACTGGCACTTACTATCTTGAAATTAAACTGGATGGACATATTTTTCCATCTAATAATTTTAAGGTAAAAGTTAAGAGCTCACTAAATGCGGACAGTGCGATCCCATCGGACAAGAGCCCTAAACTAAAACTACTAGCGGACGAATTGCGAGATTCCGGGTTAATTACTGGTGGCAGTGAAACTACGGAAGATCTCGTTAATGTCTACAATCTAGCTAAAATTTGAAAGGAAACATAAATGAGTAAATTACATGATTTCGCCCAAGCTGTGGGTGCTGATATCAAAGAAATCAAGGCATCGATTGCCAGCAAAGCTGACAAGGGTTCGCAAGGTATTACCGAAGAACGTTTGACGCAAGCTATCACACAAGTTAAGACTGATATCATCGGTAATGCACCGGAAGAGCTCGACACACTCAAGGAAATCGCTGACAAAATCACTGCTGCTGGTGGAAACACCGACAGCGGTATCATCTCGAAAATGACTGAATTGGGAACTCGTCTCGATACTATCGAGCAAGAAGACCTTGTGAGTGTTTATAATACTGCTAAAAACACCCTCTAAGGAGGTTGATTTATGAGCAATTTAAGCAAGGCCATTGAAGCCATCGGGCATGATATTGGGGAGATTCAAGGCAAACAATCTTCATTCTTGTCTATCAGCCAAGCGTATGGACTATTTCCAACATATAATAACTTTTTTCTACAGGTTCTAGAACAAAATAAATTTGCGGAAGACCCGCTTGTGACTAAATCTCAATTACCAACAAGCGAAATTGACGCTTTAAAACAGAAGGTCGAAGAGTTAGAGAGAACTATCTCGGAAATTAAACAAGCTATTCAAAAATAATTTGAGAAAGGAGAAACATGACATCAAAAACACAGTTATTAAACACGCTTGAAAGTCTAGTGAATCAACGTGTAACCGTGCCCACTAATCCTTATGGCGGGCAATGTGCAGCTTTGATTGACTACGTTTTACAGTATGCAGGTCTATTTAATCTTGATTTCAGCTACATGAATGCGATTGACGGATTAGATCGTGCTGAAAACCTAGGGCTTAAAGTCACACGTTTTAACGGTGCAAACAATCCACCAGTAGGGAGTGTATGGGTAACTAACTGTCTACCATACCACCAATTCGGACATATCGGTTTTGTGGTCGCAGAGAATCCAGATGGAACTGTTACCACTATCGAGCAAAATATTGACGGAAATGGTGATGCCTTGTATAACGGCGGGTGGACTCGCAAGGTTACTAGAAATCTTGATAGTGCTGGTAATTTCAGCTATATTGACTGGAGTGCACCAAGTCAGCAAATGGTTGGATGGTTTGAATTACCATTCGATGGCATGACTGAAAATGCCTATTTTATCGACGTATCAGCGTATCAACCGGGAGACTTGACTGGTATCTGTCAAGCGTCTGGGACTAATAACACGGTTATTAAAGTTACTGAGGGCGTGGGCTGGGTTAGCTCAGTAGCTACTCAACAAACTAACACAAGTAATTGTATCGGTTACTATCACTTTGCTCGTTTTGGTGGAGATGTTGCAACGGCGCAAGCTGAAGCGAATTACTTTATCAGTAACTTGCCATCGCATCCACGCTATTTAGTGTGCGACTATGAAGACGGGGCTAGTGGTGATAAACAAGCGAACACTAATGCAGTTCTAGCATTCATGGATATCTGTAAGGCGAATGGCTTTGAGCCTATCTATTACAGTTACAAGCCATATACATTGGCTAACGTGTATGTAGATCAGATCACTGCACGCTACCCTAGCAGCTTATGGATTGCAGCGTACCCAGATTACGAGGTACGCCCAGAGCCTTATTGGGGTGTGTATCCAAACATGGAACACACACGCTGGTGGCAGTTTACATCGACTGGCCTAGCTGGTGGATTGGATAAGAATGTAGTCATTATCAACGATGGCGACAGTTTAGTAAATAAGAAAGAGGAAGAAGATATTATGAATTTTGTAGTACGAAGCGAAAGCGGTAAAGAAGGCTGGGTGGCAGTTGTTAACGGGCGTGTATTTGGTATTGGCTCAATGGGTACAGTGGACGCTCTCGAAGCGACTGGAGCTAAACGTTTGCAATTGGATGATGCAGACTTTGAGCGTTTCCTATACAGTCAATCAAACGACGCCGAAGCGGTTTCTAAAGCAATCAATGAAGCTAGTGCTTCAGTAGTCAAGGCTATTGAAGAACGTGCACAAGCCACACAAGGCCAAACTGGAAAATAGACCACGCAAACTAAAAAACGAAAAGGAGTATATCACCTCCCGACAGACCACAGTTCGGACATCATGGTGGTAGTGGTCGAGCCTCAGCATTGTGCTGGGGCTTTTTTTGTGTTATAATGATATTGGTTTTGAGAATAGCCTTCATAGGTAGACGCCGCCCTTTTATGGGCGGTTTTTTATTTTGTGCATAGCATTAGACATTTAATCTAAATAAAGGTACACTATACATGTACTTTAGGCGATTACGCGCTGAATGTTTTTGTTTTTCATGTCACTTGGTAGCGTGGGCTGCCAAGTCTTTTTTTATGCTCAATCAAGAATTTTAGTGTCCTTGATTGAAATAAATGTCACTAAAACTCTCTATAATTTCCATAAAATAACGATGGTTTCACTAGTAACTCTAACCTTGCTTATCAAGGCGCGTGCTATGGCTTTTTGCTGATCGTAGTCAAGGCTAAATACATCCTTGGTATCAAGTACCCGTTTAATATCTTCCTTTCGTTCTACGGCTTTAACAGAGCTGTCAGCGTCTAGCTCTTTTTCAAGAGCTGTTCTTTCTGCCATAAAGTCGCTTGACCGTTTTTGTAATTCCTCTAGTGAAATCCTATCGTCGATGTATAGATCATTAAGCCTGCTAATTTTAGCGGTCAGATTATCAATCTGTTTCTGGTAACTATCACGGTCTATTGTCTCTTTTCCAGTGTTTGAAAATAGCTTGTCGATATAGTCTGAATCAGTTTGCAACTTGCTGATTTCAGTTAGGACGAAGTGCTCTATATCATCCTTGAAATAGAACCCAGAATCACACTTTTCATTGTTGTTATATACCGTCACACCCTTGGTTTTTCGAGGGTGTCGCTGCTTACACTCATACTTGACTAAGCGTGTGCCGTCTTTTCGTTTCATGCCCAGCTTGATGGCAAGAGGGGCTGAACAATAGCCGCATTGAGCTATACCAGAAAGCATGTATTTAGCTTGAAATGGCCTTGGATTGAAACGCTGGGCGGCTGTCCTTTGTCTCGTTTTAATTTCCTCTTGCGTCTTGTTAAAATCTTCCTCGGAAATGATGGGCTCATGAGTGCCGGGGAAGATCTGGCCCTTGAATTGATTATATCCACAATATACCGGATTTGAGAGGATAACCCTAACTGTCCTATAGTTCCACTCTTTATCTTGCCCGTATTGCTCATTTAGAGTGTCTCTGAGCTTGGTTATCGACATACCTGATAAATACCATTCGAACATCTTTCGGACGATTAGTGCTTGATATGGATTGATTGAGAGTGTGCCCGTCTCTTTGATGTAATCATAGCCAAACGAAGTCTTTGCCCACTGCATCGACTTGCCGGACTTTGCTCGCCCTAGCTTGCCTAACTGCATGCGTTCCTTGATTTGTTCTCTTTCGAGTTGGGCAAACACGCTGAGGAGCCCAATCATAGCCTTACCGAATGGCGTTGAGGTGTCGAAGTTTTCGAGCAAACTGACAAATTCTATATCATTTTCCAGAAATACATCTTCAATCAGATAGAGTGTATCTTTCTGACTACGACTTAACCGGTCTAGCTTATACACTAGGACCGTATCAAACAGCTTTCTCTTTGCGTCTCTTATCAACTGCTCTAGTGCTGGGCGTTCCGTGTTAGACCCGGAGAAACCGCCGTCTGTGTATATCTCGTAAATATTCCAGTCCTTAATATCGCAGTAGCTTGTCAGCTTTGCTTTTTGTTCATCGATAGAATAGCCCTCATCAACCTGCGATGTGGTTGATACTCGGACATAGATAGCTACTTTATGCATTGTGTTTGTACCTCGTTTTTGATAAAATGGGTACAGAAAAAAGAAAGTATAACCTCAATTCGTTTTTACTGGTTAGACCTTGTTTTTTTCTGTGATGCATAAGCTCTATAATCTAACTTTGGCGAGGGAGATTATAGGGCTTTTTTATTGTCTTATTTCAGATTTTGGACAGCGTAGTCAGCTTCTTCTTGTGTAAATTTGTCGAAATTTACCAATTGATCACGTATTGCGTCTGGAGACATAGCCACAGTATCTTGATATTGTTTCGCTTTTTCAACAGCTTGTTTGTTGTAATCAATACCAGAATTCTCTACAGCATAGTCAGCGGCCTCTTGAGAGTATTTATCAAAACTTACTAGTTGAGCACGCAATCCCTCTTTAGACATATAAACGGTACTAGCGTACTGCTTAGCTTTGGTTACAGCTGTTTTGTACTCCTTGGGGACTTTGCTCTCACTTGACTGCTCAGTTTTAGCCTTTGACGTCGAGCTAGTTTGAGAAGACGTGCTTTTGGCTTGAGAACAAGCAGCAAGGCTTACAATGGAAAGGCTTATTAAGCCGATAGACAATATTTTTTTCATAAAATTTCCTCCCAGCTTTTAATGTGGTTCAGTGATTGCACATATTTTTTAAATTTCCTTTAGTTTTAAATATTCATTTTTTACAAACGTCTCATCACAAATCGTGGTGAGATTATATTTTTCCATGAAGTGTAAGTAATTGAAATCGTCCAGATTTTCATTTTTCAACAATTCATGAATCATAGTCCTATTTGCTTGAGCTTCAAACTTCTCCCGTAGACGCTCATAGTGTTTAGGATCGTGCTCTAAGTGCCCTAACTCATGCAGTAGGACCTTTAAACGTATTTCGATGGGTAAATCCCTATTGATGTAAATCACACGGTTAACAGGGTCTAGGAACCCATCTCGTGGCCATTGGCTAGAGTCGAACTCACAAAGAGACACGTCGAACTGCTCAAGCAATTCACTTTCAGTCATAGCACCTCATTCCTTGCTACTCATATAGCCGGCAATGATGCCACGAATGGCACGCTTGTCATCCTCGGTAAGTGGTTTACCGTCGAACATCATTGCATTAGCTATGATTTCATCAATATCGTGGGCGTTGGTTGGTTGTTCCTCGGTGGTTTCTGGGCCATCTCCAAAAAGAATGTAATCTGTCGAAGTCCCCAAGGCTTGAGCTAATTTTACAATCTTTGTCCCCGTTGGAATACTAGCGCCGCTTTCCCACTTTGAAATAGTTGAGTCAGACTTATACCCTAACATTTTCGCTAACTCAAGTTGACTAATACCCTTGCTAGCTCTCAAGCTTTCAATTCTGCTTCCTCTTTGCTTATTCAAATCCATATCTTTCTCCTTGCTGTTTATATTAATATTATATAGTAGACTTTCCTAATTTTCAAGTTAATTTATAAAAAAACCAAAAAAACTTGAAAAAAAATCAACAAAACTGTTGACATTGAATTTAATTCAAGTTATAATACATTTGTAAGTTAGTTAGAGAGGAGGAACAAAATGACAAAAACAGTTCCAAAGATTACAATCAAAGAACTTCGAGCCCGTCATAATCTAACACAGGCGAAATTCGCTGAAAGCATTGGTACTACAGCTCAAACGGTTAGCGCTTGGGAGAAAAATGCTCTTTCTATTTCTCCTAAGCACATGGTAACTATTTGTAATAAATACCACATTAAATCATCTGATTTGTACGGTATTTGATATTTTTTACAGTAAAACTTGAATTTAATTCAAGTCAAGAATTAAGAAAGGAAGTGGCAATGAACGAATTAATTAATGTTACGTTAAACAAGGATTATGAGTTTATTTCTTTTGAAGAATTGTTTTTGTGGGCAGCTAGAGAAAAGCAAAAATGCAATTACAACTCACAACAAATCAAAAGGTTGAGAACTTTTATTAAAGATAAATATCTGAATAAGTTCCAAGGAACAATATATCTCATTGACTTTTTAGATTTAGAATTCATTCACGCCCTAGAATGTGAAAACGGCAGGGAAAATCGTGAAAATGATATGCAGAATTATATCTGTCAAAACTTCGAAACGCTGTTTCCTAATTTTGAATTTGTAAAAAGTGAATTTGCAATAAAAAGTGGCCGAATTGACATTTTAGCAGAAGAAAAAAGCAGCAAGCGACCAGTGATTATTGAATTGAAAACGGATAATAAAAATCCGACTATTCAATTATTAGCCTATTCAAAAGAATTTATCAATCCAATTTTAATAGGAGTCACCGAGAAGAAACTTGCCAATTCAAAAATGGACGACGATATTACATATTATGTTATGAACAATAAAAAAATGGAAGAGGTGATTAAATGAATGAGTTGATTCGTATAGATTTCAAAGACGACAGTGCTGTTGTTTCAGCTCGTGACTTACATAGAAGTTTAGAGGTTAAAACCCGCTTCAGTCAGTGGGTTGAGCAAAACTTCAAAATGTTTAAAGAGAACGAAGACTTTAGCTCCGTAGTTACAACTACACAGCAAAATCAATACGGCGGAACAAAGAAATTACAAGACTATGCCGTCACAATCCGAATGGCCGAACATCTAGCTATGATGTCGAAAACAAGTAAAGGACATGAAGTTAGAGAATACTTCATCCAAGTAGAAAAGGACTTCAACAGCCCAGAGAAAATCATGGCTAGGGCGTTGCTCATGGCTGATAAGAAAATCAAGCTCTTGGAAAGTCAAAACGAAAACCTCTTGATTGAGTTGGAAGAAGCGACTAAAAACGCTGATTACCTAGATTTAATCTTGCAGACCAAGGACAGCTTGACAATCACCCAAATTGCTCAAGATTATGGAATGTCAGCTCGCAAAATGAACCAACTCTTGAAGCGAGAGCGAATCCAACGCACTGTCAATGGTCAGTGGGTACTATATGCTAAATACCTTGCTAAAGGCTACGCAACAAGCCGAACATTTGATTATGTTGGTAAAGACGGCAAACCCCACAGCAACATGACAACAGTCTGGACGCAGCTTGGAAGACGTTTCCTATACGAGCGTTTAAAAGCTATCGACATCCTGCCAATCATCGAACAAGAGGATTGAGGATGTCATCTTGACGGCACTAGTGAGCTAGCGGGGCAACGATTCAGTTGAAACGTAAGCAATACCATTAGATGATTTGATTTATAAAAACTCCTAAAAATTAGTAAATTCAAAGACCTCGCTAGTTCTCTAGTGTCGTCAAGGCAACAAAAAAGGCTGACCCCTGCCAGAGTCAGACCCTAAGATATTGAAATCAAGGTAATTATAACATGAAACGAAAAAAATGGGAACCAGTCATAATCAACATTATGGCAGACGGTTCCAGAGTTGATGATCTAACTAAGTACACGATACCAGCAGGGCATAGCTACTACGATATCGTGGCAAGCATCTACCAGAAAGGAGCATAGGTCATGGGATATGAAGTATATCCAACGAAACATCGACAGTA
>OBUW01000255.1_pt1 | contig 36766 bp, 20 predicted proteins | sample 1475761 | NCBI WGS metagenome assembly OBUW01 (sample SAMEA2579908, study PRJEB22360) | human gut metagenome | biome: human gut; feature: human-associated habitat; material: faeces | place: Denmark | collected 2008/2010
AACAAAACAAAACAAAACAAAACAAAACAAAACAAAACAAAACAAAACAAAACAAGAATACCCCCAATTTAAGCAAAACTGAAAAAAAAAAGAAATAAAATGAAAAATGAAAAATGAAGAAACAGGGAACATTATTAGAAGATAAAAATGCAAAACACAACAACAACAGCTAACTTCTTCTTTCGGATTAAAGCTCATTTTCTATTTTCAAAAATTCCTTGAATTCATATCACTCATAGTAAACAACAAATCTTCGTCATCTTCACTATCCTCTTCATCTTTTTTAATATGTTTCATTATACGTTTTGATTGATTTTGACTACTTTCTGTACTATTTCTGCCCTCGTGTAATTGATTACCTTCACGATCGCCTTCTTCTTCGTCATTATCATCCTCGTCATCGTCATCAAAAACATTCTGGTAACGAGGTGATCGATAGTCATATATGGAAGGCGAAGTGGCCATACCACTAACAATAGCTGTTGTGGCAGCACTTTTCGTACGATTACCTCCAGTACTGCTCACATCACTAGATGAGATGATTGTAGTTACATGAGGTATTCTTGAACTTATCAGTGATGGTGTACCAATTGAACTTGGTACTGCTGTAGTGGGTGAAATATTTGAACTTCTTCTTGCTGCGGAAAATTTAGTTTGTTGATGGTCTTCACTTCTAGGTCTTGCATCCTTCATCCGAGAATGGGAATAGGAATGGGAATGTGGGTGAGAATGAATAGATGATGTTGTATTAGTGTGTGGTGATTGAGATTGTTGTTGATTCTGTTGTTGTTGTTGATGTTGGTGATGATGCAGATCAAATGATCCCGCAGGTGAATTTAATGAACTTTTCCTACTAGAATGACGTGATTGCAAAATCAAACTAGCACTGACACTATCACTCAATTGTTGATACTGACTGCGCAATGATTGAAATTTATTTAACGCATCCCCATGATATGATGATTCATTAATACTCATATTGTGAACACTGCTGTTTCCACCGCCACCGCCACCGCCTAATCTCAAATCTGATTTACTATCAATCATACGGACAAAATCACTTATGTCATCATCAGCATCTATTCCACTCAAAGCCGCATCAACACTATTGGTTTGACCCATTAAATCGGATTGGGGTGTTTGTTGTCTGATACTGGTACTACTATACCGTCTGCTTGCGCGTGAACCAAAAGACGATGCAAATCGAGGGGTGTTACTGGCACTATCAGGATTGACGAAAATGGAATCCTCATGACCCGTAGACGAACTAAAAGACCGTGGAACAGACGTACCAGAAATGGGATTTGTATTGATTATGGGAATATTATTTGCTGACGGAGTACTACTTCTGGCATTACGTAAAAATGCCGCTAATGATGCATTAGAAGTTGACTTATTGCTAGTGATCGATACTCTTCTTTCTAATGAAGACGAAGGGACACTCGGTTGATTTTGAATTGGTGCTGTTCCTGGCTGTGACATTGCTGGTGATTGTACTGGTGGCGATGTACTCATTGACCCAACTTTGAATGGCTGTATACGGATGGGAGGTTGTGATTTCCTTGGTGAAGTTGATGTTTCTTTTAAGCTTGTACCCGAGGAAAGAGGAGAAACTGAGGATGACACTTTCTTTTTCGTTTCTTCTTCATCACGCTTATGGAAATGGGTCAGTAGCAATTCCTCATTTTCATGTAGACAAAACTCGGAATCCATTCTATAAGCTACCGATATTTTTAATGTCCCGAGACTTGTATGTACTGGTTGAAAATATTTCTGTGTCATATGAGACTCATTAGTTCTGGTATTGATAATAGGTTTAGATAATCCAATTCTACCTTTGGAGCTAATTGGTTGATTACCATCTAATATTTTATTTCCCAAGGGCAATTTGTTCTGTAAATTCTTTTTCACTTTGAATGCTGGCATCAATCTTGTAAACCCATATATGCTTCTAAAGAGCACTATTGCCTGTTTATAGCTCAAAGGTAGTTCTTCAACCATCACGGTGGCGTCTGTAGTGTTTGGTTCAAATTCAATTAACCATCTCTCTAGAACGACTTCTTGCTTTTTGCCACGTGATTTTGCCACTGTCCAAGGATGTTTTTCATCATCCATCAAAACTAAAGTTTGATCGGCTGGCAAGCTTCTCAAATCAATATAGGTTTCTATAATCATTGGTGGAATAGTGGTTAAGTCAACTCCTTTCCACAACTTCAAATCATCTTTGCACAGATCTGGTATATTGGTCATGTAAAGGTTAAACCATTTATTTATTTTACTTGACTCTTCCTTAGTGTGATATAATGAAGGCGTTGTAGTTTCTGGATACGCTCTTGATTCTAGAATGATTTGTGCTGCCTTGGTGAAAAACTTCTGAATCACTTGAGTCAATTTGGCAACTTGCAATTTAGTCTGAGTATCGTCATGACTATTTGGTGGATTATGTGAATGATGCTTTTGTTGCTGCTGTTGTTTGAAATCTGACAACATAGTTAGAAGAATAGGTATCGTGTTCTTATCAGATGGGAATTCCGAAACAAAGATAAAATAATCTAGCTGGACTATTGAATGGTATTTATACAATGTAGTAACTTATTCCAAAGATTTATTGATTGATTATTGATAGTAGTAGTAATATGTGAAAAAAAAAAAGCAGGGAGGCTAAGAAATATGCAACAGGAACCAAATGTGGTAGGAAGCGGGAAAATGGAAGAAAGGAAAAGAGGAAAGAGAATGAAATTGTTTAACAATACTTGAAACGAGTATTTAAAACCACGGGGAGTTAGAAAAAGCAGATATTCTGTATGTAGGATCTATTAGTAATTCTTTTTTTAATGATTGATGGATGTTGACATAATAATGAATGAGGAGTACCAATAGTTGAATTGTGTGGTTGTCTGAGATTGTATAATATGCAAATTCAGAAAAGAAGGTTTGAAAGTAAGTAAGAAAGTAATTTTTTTTTTGGGGAGGCTGTAAACTGATCTTGTTGCGTTTAACCGAGAATTTTAAACTAACTTATCAGTTGTATACTCTCTTTATTTTGTTTTGAGTTTTTGAGTTTTGATAATGCAAAGTTGAAATTGAATGAGTAATTTAGTGAGTCAATAAATTTCCCCCCAAATTAAAACAAACAAATGTGAACTAAAGGTGGATTTATTACCCAATGTAAAATAGTTTCCCAATGACTAATTAAATGAATATTTGTTTAGTGATTCAAATAATTGTTTGTCTTTCTGATATATGACACGTCTTTTTGAGTTGGTTGGAGATAAAAGACGTGGTGAAGAAGGGAGAAAGTGGGATTTGATAGTGGTTGTAATTAAAAAAATGACTTTAAAAGTTGATTTGTGTCTGTAAAAGATCCAAATCAAAAATCAAGAATGAAAGACACCACAAGTAATATATATATCCTATATTTGTAGTTTGACAGATGATTGGAGTGTGGATTCAACTGTGAACTGAATTAAAAGGAATAAGATAATTGTTATGGCTCTGGAATTGGTGTTGTCAAATAGAATCTAAAAAAGAGAACAACAAAATGAACCACAGTTTAGATAATATAGGTGTGGACGTAGAGGGGAGAAAGAAAAAATGAAGATAAGCAAAGTAAGGAAGAATGAAGAATCAAGTAAAGATTTAAATAGTTTTTTTTACATTTTTTTCTTACTTATAATCATTGTCTATATTTTATTACTATATATGTGAATCACAGTTACATATTGTTCCCATATTGATTCTACTATACAATTCCATTCATTTTCAAAATTGAATTTTAAATTATTCATTCTCTCCCTTTCCCGTTTTTTTTTAGAGAATTTTGGTAATTTTAAAGTTTTGAAGACGAAGGCAGTGGTGGTGAAGACAACCGTAGAAGTAAAATTAAAATTAAAAAGATCTAGACAGTTTTTAAAGAATCAAGACTGGTTGATAATCTTATCATATACATAAGGGATAACATGATTTAAACGAGAAAAGTGACAGTTGGTGAACTTTGAAGAAAATATAATTCACATTCAGTTGTCCCCTCAATAAAAGAGAGAGAGAGATAAAAGATAAAAGATAATAATTTGACAAGTTTAAGAAATCTCGTTGCTTTGCCTCACCTCTCGTCTCCTCATATCTCCTCCTCTTAGTTACAATGATCATCATAGTTTTACATTGTAAATATAATTAATGTCACACAAATGATGAACATAATAATGGTATAAGAATATTTATTGTATGATTCTACATCTATTGTGGCTTGATTTTAAAATGCTGCAATTGTGTTTGAGAGCTCCACCCCCACACACCTTTGGTCCTTGCTCTTTTGCCCCCCTACGGCTTTTTTAACTTATATTACAACAAAATTCATTTTAAAAGTGAACAACTGATAACTAACCACTCGACTTGTAGATGATAACAAAAAGAATGTTCAAGTCAAACCACAAGTGCCCCACTTGTTGGTCTAACTCGCAGTAATTGTTTTTTTTATCGTGACTTTACTTTGGGCTCTAACTGTTTTTAAAGACGCACAAGGGAATAAATTCATAAATTGATAAAGGCGCATAAAATATAACGCGCACACAATTGACACGTTCTTGATTTACATTTGGGTATTGGTTATAGTTATCACCGATAACGCTCTTATCTATAAATAACATTAAAGATATACTTGACAGTAGGATTAGTTTAAAATCTTGTTCAAAAAAAAGTTGCTACTAATAATTGAAAGGTTGCATTTTTGTTTTTGACTTTTGAAACATCAATGTGAATAACTATCTAGTGCTACCTCTTGTCTACTACTTGCCTGTTTTCTATTTTTTTTTTTTTGCAATCGTTGAAAATAAAGTAATATTTTTAGGTTCTTATTTCGTTTTGCTATATCGGTTATTATGTCTTATCGTTGTATAGTCAATAAAAGATTTAACTGATTTCAAAAAACTCTCCTCTTCTTTTCTTTTTTTAAAAATATACACTTTGTTGGCATTACAACGACCGGTAACTATTTGATTCCACCCACTAACTATACTCCTTGATTGTGGATTTGCTGGAATATGGAAAATCCAAATAAGGCTCTAGAACAACATTCCCTTCCTCAACTCTCAACTGACTGTTTAATTAATAATAGTAGTTATCAAAATAGAGTGTAGTTATCTTTGATTTTTATTTGGTTAAGATGTAGTATCAATGTTGCATTGCATTGAAATAAATCAATTCAAAATTTATAGTAATAAATTACTACACTATAAACTAATTATGGGAAATCACTAACTCTTGGTCTAAAATAACCAATCCGGTGCATCAATAGTAGCATTCAACCATCCATTCATCATATAATCCATACCTTTATACACAACATTATTACCCCACCAATCAATATCCTTGGCATCATACATCTCAGTAAAGAAAATAATAATTGATGAAAAGGCAATACTAGCAACCTAGTTGAAAGATGTAACTATACTTTTTGCCAACAGACTTCATAATTTCTTACAATGTGACATAAACGCATACGAAACATAAAGACCAGGGATATAGTATGACAAATTATATGGAGCATACTTCAAAAATCCACCAATAACAATAGAAGGTTCGAAATATTTAACATATTTTCTTGGTCCTCATTTCTTAATGGCAATACATAGGAATGTAATTAAAAGCCCAATCAAGAAACACCATGCTAATACTGGATATAATCCATTGAAAACTTTTTTGGGGCCAATAACGCCCCATAACACCGATGCTAAGAAGAATGTTCTACCACCAAGACAAGTGAACTTTTGAGTATTCCCCGGCTTGTAATAATCTTTGATGCCATTGATTCGGAAATTCAATATACCCGATTTAATAAATAAGGCAACAAATACTGACAATATTTGTACTCGATAAACTACTCTTGGTGGGAGTTTAGCATAATGACCTTGTTTTAAATCATTGAGAAAATTTTGTGCTTGTTCATCAATGTTGTAACCCAAAGCCTTTATAAATGCTAATGCTAACCCGTTTTCTCGGATAATATAACCAACAATCAACTCCTCAAATAAGGTAAATCCTGTTCTGGCATAGATGGTAGTTATTAATGGAATCAAGAACACAACGTTAGTCCCTAAGGGAAAAAAATCTATGCTGTTAATAAGAAACTAGCACAATGCTACCAAATAAAGAGGAAAATGTCATTCACTGGATGACCACATGGTAGCGTATATCAACTAATGCATTCTTTTTTTTAATAAATCAGAATTTTTATACAGTCAAATATTATGGCACATTGAGTACTGATTATATTAATAAGAAATAAGTCTCATTGATATTAAATATAGGTTTCAGGGGGGGTATGGTTATATGTCATGATTTGTTGATATAATTTATCAGGAACTCTTTAGAAGTTCCATCACGTGACCATCTCTTCCTACTTCGAGTGACAAAAAAAAAGATTTTGAAACAAATTTTTTTTTTACTTTGCAAACGATGCTCTTTGGATTGAAAAAGACTTGAATTACATTCCCCAAAGTATTTCGATCCTATAAATAGTTGACATTTACTAAACATGGATGAAGTACAAATGGAAACGGCGAGAATACAATCTCCCAAATCATATTTATACACTACTTTAGCAACCACTCATCTTGGAGAAATTGCATCATGTATAATATCAATATTAATATCTAATGGGAGATTAACTGCTAGAGAAATTAGTAACCGTACGAAAATCCCCATCAAAAATATCAAATCGGCTTTAGTATCATTAATTCAATTGAATTGTATATATTATTGGCAAGAAGAAAAAGATCGGAAATTTTATTATTCATTGAAAGAAACTGGATTATTATTATTTGTATATAGTGGAGATATTATTAATCATATTAAAAGACAATATGGAGAAGATGAAGCAGAAATCATTCAAAATATATTGATTCATGGACATGTTAAAATTGAAGATTATTTAACGCAATTTAATCATGATAAATCAATGAAAATTGATCAAGAAAATAAATTTTTGAAATTATTTAATGATAATTGGTTAATTAAATTACAAGATTATCATTTCCATTCATTAGATGATATATGGCATAAAATTTTTGAAGAATGTTTGAAAGATACACCAAGATCATCAGTTACTTCTGAAATTAAACGAGTTGCTGAAGCTCAAGCTAAAGCAAAAGTAAAATTAAATACATTATTAGAATCAGGTACTACTGGAGGAGGTGATATCTTTATTGAGGTGAATGGGATGAAAAAATTGAAACCAGATTTGGTAGTTACATTCAATTTATCACGATTTCAAAAACATTTACGAACTAATGCATTTGTCAATATGGTTAGATCAAAAATTGGTGTATTGACAGCTATTGTTTATGATGCCGCTTTAAGGTATATTGAAAATAAGAGTCCGCCCATGGATTATCCATTATTGGATATTCCGGGACTAATTAATGATCCTAAAGATGTTAAAGAATATATTCTTTCTATTGAAAATAAATTGGTTAATGAGAAAAAAATTACATTTTCAGCAAGAGACATTCAAAGACTTTTACCTAAAGATATAGATTTTAAAAATTCTGTCATTACTCCAACTTTTGCCAAACCGAAAAGACCACTTGAAAATGGATCATCGCCAACTTTGAAAAAAATCAAACTTGAAGATGGTATTGCTTCGTCTACTTCCACTTCCACTTCTACTTCTAGCTCAACGTCATCAAATGGTACTTCATTTGATTTAAACACTTTGGAACAACATTTGAAATTATTACTTAATGGTACGAATACGGCATTTGTCAATGAAATATCACCTGGTAATTATACTATTCCATTTTCACATTTAACCAACATTTTAAAACAAAATAATTTTGAAGCATTAGTTAAAGCCACATTAGGAGATTATGCATTTAGAATTTTACGATGTGTTAAATCAATGAAATTATGTGATGAAAAAGCTATATGTAATGGAGCATTATTAAAAGAAAAAACCGTTAGAAGTGAACTTTATCATTTAATTAAAGCTAATATAATTGAAATTCAAGAAGTCCCTCGTAGTGCTGATAGAGCAGCTTCAAAAACTTTTTATTTATTTCGACATAAATCAAATAGTAATTTCAATTATTTGAAAAATTGTTTAATTTATGATATGGCAGAAATTTTAAATCGAATTCAAGATTTTAAATTGGAACATAAAATTTTATTAGAAAAATATAAATTGGTGGAAGGTCAAGAAGATCAATATTTACTTGATCGTGAATTAAAATTATTAAATGATTTACAACTTCGAGAAATTAAAAATTTGGTTAAATTTCAAAGAATTAAAAGTTTATACAGTCTTTATAGTTTAGTTGATTAATCTTGATTTAGACAGGTTTGTTTCTTCTTTCAATTAAAGATGGCCATGTAGTTGTTAGATTGTTGCAAAAAATAAGAAACGTTCTCCTTCCTTTGCTCCAAACACACACAAACACACATACCCAATATCACGCTTCAGGTATATATATAAATATAAATCAAATAGTATATTTCTAATTTCTAAATTAAATCTAAACACTTTTTCCTTCAACCTTTTTTCTTTTTCTATTCCTCATCATCAACTGTAACATCTTCACCTTCTTCTTCATCCAGTTTATCAAGACTTACAAAAGTTTGTGGGATTTCAACATCAGCTTCATATTTATCAATTGTTCCTTCAATTTGATGTAATTGTACTTGTGCACCTTTATCTTTAGGTACATGATCAATTTTATTAGATAAATCAATTATCCCAACCGGCCAAATTAATAATGCCACCAGTAATGCCATTGACCAACCAAATAATTTTATACTTTCTCTAGAAAATGAATTTATTAATGATTGAAACAGGGGCCATGTTGGTTGACCTTTTGATCCATTACCAACAGAATCTGATATTAATCTTTTACTGAAAAATGGAGTGATACCGGTGGTTCGTTTTTTCAATATTGGCAAGGACAATGATTTTAATCTAAACATGGTGAGAGGGGTGGGAGTTGTTGTTATTGTTTAATTGGTGATATTAAGAATGTATAAATAAAAATTGAAAACAGAAAGGAAGAGAGAGAGAAGGATGTGGTTACAAGGGAAGAGGAAGGAGGGATATAGTTTGACTTTTATATTACAAATTCTTAACAAGTGTTGATCTTAAATGAGGAGAAATTTAAACAAACAATAAGAGGGTTTTGCCTATTATTGGTTATTATTGTTGTGGCTATAATTGTGAAACCTTAAAAAATAGGCAAGTAGTGACGGTGTTCACGTAGAATGGAAAAGAATAATCTTCTGCAAATTGAGTTAAAATAAAGAAGTCAATAGATTAGTAGTGGCTGTAGTAGTAGTAGTAGTTGTTGTAGCAATTATTTAAGTTTTAGGTGTTGTTTTTTTGGTGCAATTATTAAATAGCAATCAAACAAACCTGTTTAATTTTTGTCAACCACAAACCCAATATACAAATGGTAATTCCGTTAAATGATCCACAAGATATACATACATATATATTCTTCTTTAACATACATAAATCTCGGTTATTCGAGGGGTTTTTCTTTATTTATAAATTACTTTTAAATCCAGCAAAATCAAATTGTTCTTCAACAGAGTTAGAATTATTAATATTATATTTCACTTTAACTCTCAATTTAATTTTTGCACCTTGTTTACCAACAATTTTTAAAATTTGTCTAATTGATTCATTAGGGTTACTACTACCAATTAATGAATCACCTCCTGAAGTTGAAGTAATGGTTAATTTTTGAGATTTTGGTACGGCAATTAATAATTGAAATTGATTAATATTACTATCATTGATTTTAGATCGAATTATTGCTTCAATGGTAGCTTCACCATTTTGTGGGAATGATTTTGGTATAAATGAAATTTTCACATCATTATTTTCAAATGCAGGAATTTCTGACACAGAACTAACCGCGGGATTTATCGAGTTACTACTACTATTAAAAAGATCCAAAATTGCGGCATTATTAATTGTTGATTTGTTTGTGTCATTACCACTACCACCGCCACCACCAAATATATCTGAAATAACATCTCCTTGTTGTGACAGTTGTTGTTGATTGGTTGCTGGTGATACAATATCATCCATTAGATCAAGTAATAAATTATCACTGCCACTACCACCACCACTAGTTTCATTGGTAGATTTCTTCAATGATTTATGGGTATTGGTGGTTGTAGTATTGGCAGATTTATGTAATGTTAATGCTTCACGTTGTTTCACTGGTGGTGCTGGCATACGAGCTAATAAACCTCTTTTCAAAGTACTATCTTGACCAAAAATTTGTTGATATTCAACTGCTCTAGTTTGAATTTCCAAATTAGGATCATGAGTTTTTGAATTTAATATTAATCGTAAAGTTTCAATCACTTGATTATCTTTAAATTTAATTGATAATTTAATAATTGAAGTTAAAATATATGAAGTTAATTGAATTGTTTCTGATTCAGAAAAATTGGTATTATTAATTAAATCATCAATAAGTTGACTTAATTTTTGTTCAGTTATAATAATAGTTTTACCATTAACTTCAACATTGGTACCTAAAATTAAATCACCATATTCTCCCATGGTCCAACTTGTAATCAATGCTAATCCATATTGGTTTGTAGTTTCTAAACATGAAGCCACTAATTTAGATGCAACATGTTTTTTCAATTCCAAATCATTACATTGTAAAATAAGGGCAAGAATATTGGAAATTATATCTGGGGTTAAGGCATTACCACCAACTTTTAACATTCTAATTAAAGTATCAAAATGCCATTTATCATTAGGAGCATATTTGTTAGCAGCAATAGTTAATTGAGAAGTAACATAAGATTTTAATTCTTGATCATGACATTTTTCTAAAAAGGTCAAAATTTCTCTTGCTAATACTCGAATATTTTGTTCATTAAGAATACCAAATGATAATTCTAAAGCTCTTCTTCGAATAGAAATATCACCATCGGATAAACAATTAACAATGGTTGATCGATGTCTTTGTACTGCCATTGGTTCAATGGTAACCACCGTCAATAAAGTATCTAAGGCAACATATCTAGTATTATTATCTTTTGTCGATAAAAATTTCCCCAAAATATTAACCCCCAAGATTTTTAAAGATTGATCTGATTGAATGGCAAATATAGTTTTCACACATTCATATAAAATGGCATGAGCAGCATTTTTCCCACTATCTAAATTAGATGCCACTTGAGTTAATATATCATTTATTTGTTCCAAATATTGGGGTGGGCATTGTTCATCACGTCCTAATATTCTTAATGTTTCCAATAACAGAACTTGTAAAAATGGATCGGTGGTCCCCGTGACATCATAATCTGGTTGATATCCACTTGTAGTTGTTCTTTTCAAATCAGCAACTAATTTAGGAATGGTTTTAATTATAGTTGGTCGAGATTCTTCTGACGCAAAATATAACGCTTGAATTAATCTAATGGTACCCAATAATAAACTTGGTTGTTTTTCATTAATTAATGAATTGATTTTAGTAATGAAAAATTCCGCCAATTCGGGTTCCTTTTCAATTAATTTAGCGGCCACTATACAAGCTTTCTTTTTTAAATAAACATTTTTCGAATCAATAATGGTTTCAACATTGGTATATAAATCTCTAGCCAATTCTGGTGAAGCAATATTACCAAGACAACAAAGAGCTAATCCAACTATAAAAGAATTAGGATGTTGCATGTCATTATCTAATGAATTGGTCAATAAAGTTAAAACTTCTTGATTTTCATCCAAAATTAACATACACGCCAAATAACCTAATCTTTTATCAGCAAATCTTGGTGATGCTAATAATTTGAGACATTCAACTTGACCAAAATGTGTTTTCTCCCCCATTATATACAAGTATAAAAGTTTGGAAATGTTGATACGTCTAGTGGTTTGATCAAGACCAGGGTCTCTGAATGATGTTCTGATTGCTGCCGATTCCTTTTGCACGACTGATCTTTCATCAGCAATGGTTTTGGCTTTCCTGACACTTTTAATAAATGATTTAAGTGATGCCATGGTGTTGGGTGTGTGGTGGATATTGGGAAGCGTGATTTGATTTGATTTGATTTCGTTTCAGTTAAAGATTTGTCGCTGTTGTCGCTGTTGTTGTTGTTGTTAATTTTTCGTGTGTGTCCTTTTTTACAAGTTTCTTTGAATGATTTCGTCGAATCCTCCTTTGGTACGGACACACACACGAACACAAACACAAACACCACCACTACCACTACCACACTAACATATGTACTGGCAGTATAAAGACTAACTTGGAGGAGGTAGATGAGGCAATCGGCGATAAGGGAGTAGTTATCAATTTACAGTGGAAATATATATATATATAGTAACTGTGGAGAGGTTAAACTCTTTTTGTAGAACAAAATATATGAATATATTCAAAACGGATCAAATATAAAAGTATCAGGAGAAGTTAAACCCCTGACCACCGCAGTAGTTTTATTTTAAAATAGTAATAATATTAATATTAATTAAATAACAAAATTCTTTAAAATCTAGTGCTGAAACTAAAAAAAAAATATAGGATAAAACATAATGAAATGAATAAAAAAAAAGAATAAGAAAGAAAACCACAACTCATAAGAGGGCTTCAGGTTTCTTTCTATTCTGACTTTGCCTTTTGTTGTATTTGCTTGACTTTTTTTTTCTTTTAGCTTTTGCTATTGCTAATGCTTCTTCTTCTTCTTCTTGTTCTTTTAGTTGTTGTTACATTTACAAGACAACACATTTCTTCTTCTTTTCCTTCTTTTCTTTAACTCTTAAAGAAGCTCTAGTAGCAGCTTCAAACACTTCTCTAACACCTCTACCGGTTTTAGCAGAACATTCCAAGTAATCAGCAGCACCAATTCTTTGAGCAACTTGTTGACCTTCAGAAGTTGAGACTGGTTGTTGTTGTTGTTGTCTCAAGGCTTCAATAGTATGAGGATCATCTCTTAAATCAGATTTACAACCAACTAAAATGATTGGAACACCTTGACAGAAATGTAAAACTTCAGAAATCCATTTTTCTAAAACGTTATCCAAAGAATCTGGTGAATCAACTGAAAAACAAATCAAAATAACATTAGAATCTGGATAAGATAATGGTCTTAATCTATCATAATCTTCTTGACCAGCAGTATCCCATAATGCCAATTCAACTTTTCTACCATCAACTTCAACATCAGCAACGTAATTTTCAAAAACTGTTGGGACATAAACTTCTGGGAAAGTACCTTTTGAAAAAACAATTAATAAACAAGTCTTACCACAAGCACCATCACCGACAATGACTAATTTTCTACGAAGTTCAGCTGGACCGTTAACCATTATGTAAGTTTATATGTTATATTTGATAGATGTATTATTAAAAGGGGAAGAGGGGAGGGGAGGGAAGGTAGGGTGGTTGTTGTTGAAAGTAATTAAATAAAGGGATTAAAAATATATATGGAATCAAAGAAAAAGAGAGTGAGAGAGAAAGAGAAAGAGGGAACTAAATTATAATAAATTTTTTTTTTTTCTTTCAGTAAAAGGTTTGTTGTTGGAAGAAATTTTGAGAGTGTGAGAGAGAAAAAAGTTTTTGGTGTTTGGCTGGGAAGTAAAAAAAAAAAAGAATCAATTCAGGCGACTAAAAAATAATAAATAATAAAAAACAAATTGTAATGTGTTATTCAATTTAATTTGGATAATACTATTACTACTAGATGTATATTAGTTTCAAGATAATTAATTAGATGTAGAGAATAATATTTAATTGGTCTTCTCTAATATCGACTGCAATCGAATATATGAGTAATTGATTTTAACCAAAATCAAACGATAGGGCCGAAAACCAAAAAAAAAGTAAAGTAAAACTATTTTTAAAAGGGGAACAAAATCAAAACAAAACATTCCTTTTGTATTTAGTTTAGGCCTTTCTCTCTCGACTAATCAAATGTGAAACTGGATATAACAGAAAGATTGTTAGACATATGTCTTAATAATTAACAATCTATTATAATAGTAGATCTAATGTTAATAACTCTTACTCTTGATCTCTTTGGAAGCCCTGTTGTTGTTGTTACTTGGTGTGGTTAGTTATTTTCAACTCACACGAAATCTCTACATTGATTTAGCCAGCTTAACACGACCTACACGATATCAGTTTTCCATAGTCTTCACTAAAGAGTTAAATTATCTACATCTAAAGGTATTCAATTCAAGTGATAAAATTACTGAGGTTTGTCATTTCCAAATACTTCGTAATATGACAAACATTGTAAATGTGTGTAGAGAATGTAATTTGGAAATCACAAATCAATTAACATATCGTCTAATTTGATAAAAAATTCTTACAACCAATTTTGTTGTTGTTTAATTTATTTTTTTTTTGGTGTCACACGTCAGTAAAAAAAAAAACTTTGCCCCCCCTTAAAACTAAATTCTGTTCAGTTGAATATGGCTTAGGATCATGGCAACACTGAGAACACCATCACCACACTACAAATAAACCCTAATTGATCTTATTCATACTCACAAGACAATTAACCATCGTAGTATATTGTTTTTCTTCTTTGTTAATATTTGTGTGGGACAACAAATTTTATTGGGGAGTTTTAAATTTCAAGTGTGTTTCATATTTTAAAACAGCCCTTTAAGGCAGTGTTACACAGTTTTGTTCCTGACACAAAAAACCCAACGTGCAGAGTTGGTCGTTTCATATTACAGAGATCTTTTCGTCGTCGTCGTCATCAGTTTGACCTGTTTTAGCCTTATCCAAACTTTTGAGGTTGCTTGCAATATCATTTACGCATTGTCAATTCTGGTTTGTGTTAGTGTGAATTTTGTAAAAGATGTATTTCTGTAAATTTTTATACTTTGCAACAGAACCAAGGGTTATAGTGCTTTGTCACTTTTCAATAGAGGGTTGCATGTAAGGCATTCATAGAGATTTATGTGGTGATTGATCGAAATTGTAGAACGACTAGTATAACCACAATAAGAAAATGTTGTCAAAATAGACTTCAAAATGTTTGTCAATTTTTCAACTAAAATTCAGCTAAAATTTCAAAACAAAATTTTTTTTAATTACTTTCCCTCAGATAATTTTGAAATTTGACATGCTATGAATTATCTACTTTGAACACTTCTCAGAAAATAGAGTTTTCTACCATATCGATTAAAGATCAATAGAAAGTACCCAATATCGTCTATGCAACAAGTTAACAAATGAAATCAATCAAACAAATTTCAACAAGTCATTATCAACAGCAACATTTGCAACATCCAACATAAAGCTATGCTTTCTTTTGGGTCTCGGCATTAACAATAAAATTAACAGCAAATCTAGACCTTTTGTCTTCCTTCCCTAAACAGAAAAAAAAATTAAACCAAATAAACAGGATGCGTCTGTTTGGAACATAATGCATATCGAATATTGCCCCCAATAAAAAGGAAAGAACTTTTAAAATAAGACCATATTTTTGTCAATCTATCAGGCTATGTGATTTTAGAATTCAGGGGTACAACCAGAATAGAGTAGAAAATCAAACCGTTAACAATAGTCGTTAGTTCCTGACCAATTAATGAATTCATCGTAAATCATTACTACTAATGTCTTGAAATACCGTTTTAAATAATTCAAGAGGCCCATTATTAATGTAATAGCGAAACTAGAACCCAATAAAACTATCCAAATAAGAGAATAGAAACTAGTAAAAGCAAGTGATAAAATCTGTAGCGTTGCAAAAAATTCTTTTATACATTTGGTAGTGCTATTAGTGCGAATCAACTACCAAAGTAAGATATTTAGTTCCTTTCAGTGATCTACAACGATAGCAACAATCATGAAGAAGATAATATTATGGTTGCTAAAAACTAATACTAAACCATCAAAGAAGTCAAATGACAACGAAAAGAAGAAAGAAAACAAATATTGTAATGCCAATTTCTCCAGCCAACCAACTAACCCTGGATATATTTTTTTTTCTCCCTACTCATCTCGCACGAGTTTTGATATAAATGAATGGCATTTTGATAAGGCAAAAAAAGCATGAATGAAAATTTCTTTTTTTTTTGAATTCTATTGCCGTAAACCCAACAAAGAATACTTGGCCAAAGACATTAAAACAACTGGCAAAAGTAAGAAACTCTACTATGGGGCGAATGGCACTTGTTCAAATTAGTAAAAAGTAACATAATTAATAATAATTGCTTCTAAACTCCTGTTTTCCAGTTTCTTGCTAGTATGGCACATCAAAAGATACAAATTATAATCTCCTCTTATTTGTTTTTAATCAATCTGTCATAAGCAATGAGAGATAACAAATTGGATAAAAATCAAAAATGTGGAGAAATAAAGAACAGATAAGTGAACAGTTATCAACACTTTCCCCCCAAAAAAGAAACAGCAAACAAAGATAAAGATAACGGAAAGTAATTGGCGGATGGAGATAAGATTAGAGACCACAAGAAAAAAAAAAACAGAATAAGAAGGGGCAACCAAACCAAAACCAAAACAGATTTAGCTTGATTAATAAGGAGATCTAGATTTATCAAGGGGGGATATATGGCGCTCCGTTGGTTATTATATAGAATGAATGAATGAATAATTGATACATGTACATACATATACGTGAAACAAGAGAGAGAATAAGAATAAGGAGTGTAATTGTTAGTAGAAATCAAAATCAACTGATAAAATAGAAATTCTTACAAAAGAAAAGTGATATACTGTACACTACTCATTTTTTTTGGGTGGTGATATGCAGTAAAATTGATTAGATTGGATTGATTAGGCTAAGAATTAATAATATTGTTAGCTTTACAAGTTAATGGGGAACCAATAAAAAAATCAATCAATCAACTCATTTTTACTTTTTTTCTTATTGTTTGATTTAAAGAATAGTTGGGTTGTCACTGTATTGTGATAGATAGATTGTTCAAGTGATTGATTGATTGTTCAAGTGATTGATTGATTGATCAAGTTAAATATATATTTTTTGTAGTTGAGTACACGCCCATACTTGTGATCACAAATCAAAATTAAGAGTGAAAAATTTTTCTTTCTTTAAATCCATTTGTAACACAAAACCAGAAAGAAACAAGTGAAAATTTTTTTTCTCTCTCTCTATTTCTATTTCACTCACTTCACTCAAAATCAAACACTTTGAACAATGTACACTACTAACAAAAACCTTATTATTATTAAGTATCTCAGGTATTCTTTTTTTCCCTTTTAGAGGCCTTTCTTTTTCTCACCCAATAAAATAGATAACGAAAATTCTTCTACTTATTTTCTTCTTGTTTCTACTGCCCCATAAAAGAAAATTTTTCATTCTTTTTTTTATTTAATCTTCCCTTTTTTATTTTATCTTTCTCTCTTTTTCTATTTGATATATAAAGAAGTTGTTTTTTTATTTTATTTTATTATCAATTCTATTAGATATATAATTAATTCAAAAGATTTGTGTTTCATCATCACTATCTACTCACCCACTCACCTACCTACGAAAAACAATCTTTATCTCTCTACTTACCCACTACTTCTTCTCCCTCCCTTATCCTTTATCCCTTATCGACCTACTTTTTCCTTGAATTTACAATAGACCGTTATCAATAATGTCTATGAGTGATATCCAACAACGTCCTCAAATACCAACTACTACTACAGCAGCAGTAGCTGCTGCTGCATCTACCAATGTTAATACTGGTGCAGCTACTACTAGCACTGCTACCACTGGGAATACTCCTACTACTACCCCTACTTCACCAATTGAAAACATTTCAAAAGTACCAGTTAAACCATCAGTAGATGTACCAGTGAAACCTAAACTTGAACAACAACAACAACAACAACAGTCTGAACAATCATCAAAACCACCACCACCACCAGAGCAACAACAGCAGCATCAATTACCCACACCCCCAATAAAACCACCTAAGACAGGTACAACCTCCAGTTCCAGTTCCACTACTACTTCATCTGCTACTTCAAGTAAAATCTCCATGTCTGGACCAGTTTGTGGGAATTGTCAAACTCAAACTACTCCCTTATGGCGAAGAGATGAAACGGGTCAAGTGTTATGTAATGCCTGTGGATTATTTTTGAAATTACACGGACGTCCAAGACCAATTAGTTTGAAAACCGACACAATTAAATCAAGAAATAGAGTCAAACAAAATGGAAGCAATTCTCAATCAAGTAAATCTTCTGGAGCTAATACCCCTGAATTGAAATCAAAAGAAGGCAAATCAGGCAAAAAATCACCAAAACTGAAAAAGAAATCACTTGGTAATGGCAATGGTAATGGTAATAGTTCTCATGATCATAATACTTTAACACCATTATTACCAGCAACTAGTAATAATACTCCTACTTTTAAAAGTACCACAAGTCAATCACAACATCAACAAAACCAAAACCACCACCACCAACATCATAATCATCATCATCATTTACCTAATCATGTATTACAAACTCATCAAGTACCATTACATTATCCTTCTTCTACTCCTACTCAATTTGCTCCAGGTTTACAAAGAATCACCTCTCCTTTATTATTATCTACCACTTCATCTTCTTCATCAGTAAGAACTGAACCAAACAACAACAACAACAACAACAACAATACTAGTAAACTAACTCCAATTCAAGCAGCTGCAGGAGCATTAGAAAATATGTCAAATGAATTAGGTCCTAGTGCTACTTTCAAAAAAGGTAATAATATCAATGGAATATCATTAATGAATAAGACTAAAAAAGATGTTTCTTCAATTAATGGCTCCTCAACGTCATTGTCATCGTCATCAGCCTCATCATCAATATTTTCCAGTGTTGCTCCATCAACATCATCTTCTTCATCTTTATCTAATGGTACAACAATTAATAATCCAGCACCTAAATTACCTACATTAGGTTCCAAAATTTCATCACCTTCATCTCAACCATTTACCAGATCTACTACTCCATTACAAACATTACCTCCATTACATAAAATAGCGTCACATGAATCTTCATTACCTCCATTACATAATATCTCGACCTACAACAATAACAACAGTGGTGGTGGTGCTGATGGTGGCCAACAATCTATGGCTAATTATTCCCAAACTAATCGTTCACCAATCAATGGTAACCAAGACAACAACAACAACAATAACAACAACAACAATAACGGGAACAATAATGGTAACAACAACAACAGCAATAATAATGGAAATAATTTTACTGCTTCTGCTCATGAAGTAACATTATTGAAAACAAGAATTTCCGAATTAGAATTAGTTAATGATTTATATCGTACCAGAATTATGGAATTAGAAGCAATGGAACAAGCAGCTAGATTAAGAGAAAATTCTATGAAGAAAAGATTAGATGAAGTAATGAATTTACAAATTAATTATCAAAATTTACTTAATAATAATGGTGGGATGTCATCGCAAACTCAACCCCAACCATCACAACAACCACAACAAGCTGGTCAATATTATAGGAACAACAACAATAATAATAATGATCAAGGATCACAATCGATTAGTCCAAATGTAAGTATTACTGGATCAACAACAATTACATCACCTAATTCAAGAAGTAAAATAATATCAGAAACTACCCCAACCCATCATCAGCAACAACAAGGAGGAGTTGGTGCAGGAGATAATGAATCAATTATATTACCACCTTTGAAAAGAAATCGAACTGATGAATTAACAGATGCCAATGGTAATGGTAATGGTAATGATAATAAAAAAGTGAAAATATAAGTCATAAAAAGATGGTAATTTTAAACCAAATGACAAGAAAGGAAATGAATTATATCACTATTATTATTAGTATGTTATTAATGTTTATGTATATATTTGTTGGTTATATAAATAGTTGACCAAAAAAGAAAAAGAAAAATTTGTATTAATTATGTATAAAATCTCTATTTTATTAATATGCCCAAATCACTATTTGAGGCTACTAGCAGTGAAACAAGCTGTTGATGCTGTAATGGACAATGATACCGCCAAGGGACTTCACAAAAAACCATACACCGATCTAATCAATTTTATTTTGGAGAGAAATATGACCGTTAAAAAGGATCATTTTCTTCACAAATATTACACTTTTCACACAGTGAGAGTCGGAGCAATGGATTCTGATAATCTTGTTGATAATTGACGCAGCAAACTATAACACTCCTCGTACACCAATATCATATGTTTTTTGAAAAAATCCGGAATGTTCGAAATTTCATAGTGTTGGAGTGGATCCATTTCCAAAAGAACTCTACCATCAGGATATTGCTTTACAAAAATAAATGGACGTTCAACTTCCATGTCGTCCGACTGGTTTGGAATATCGTGAATAATGTTTGCTTATTCGTCTCTGACTGAAGCATTTTCACTATGTGAATTGTTTTCATCTCTCAAGTTTTCTTGAGGAACAACATTTGTGTGGTTTTCTGGGGTATCCCCACCACTGGTTCTACTTCTGGTTCTACCAGCCATGATCTCTGATCACGTGAATAAGATATGTAATTCTTGTGAAAGAACTTCTAATCTGAATAAAATCTCTATTTTACTAATATGCCCAAATCATTATTTGAGGCTATTAGCAATTTTAGTAATAAAGATTTCATTATTTTCTAAATTGCAAAATTACTAATTCAAGAGGACATTCATCTGAATTTATACTTCATCTGAAATTCTCTTGTCAAAAGCGATACCCACCTTCCCTTACTCTTTGAGTAAGTCATATTAGTTTGAGAGCAATTTCTCAATGCTATAACCTGCACATTACATATCTTACTAGTGACTATGTCACCAATCATATTTCTCTATTTTAGTTATCTTGTTCCAAGTCGACACAAAGATACTTTGACTTTCGTGCACCTTAGTCCAAAACTGAACAAAATCAAGGGAAAGAAGATTTAATAATATTCGGTTTTTTTGAGATTTAACAAACTAGAGATGAAGTTCAATTATTGTCTTGATAACATTGTCCATTACCATATAAACAGAAATATACAACACATATACAACTAAAAAATCAAATAGATGTGGCTAAGTTTAGCTTAGTTTAGTTTAGTTTATCTCTTACCCAATTTATGTACGTACATCAGGTTCTTCTTTATTTAAAAATTGTTTAAATTTCAATAATTCTAAAACAAATTGAATTTCATTAGTCAAATATTCATCAACTTTCAAATGATATTTAGATTTATCATCACAATGTTTTTCTAAATATAATCTAACGGTAGCACCAGAAGATCCTGTCCCTGATAATCTCACAATAAATCTTAATCCATTATCAAATTTAATAAATAATCCTTGGTTTGATGAAACACTACCATCTAAATCAGTATATGAGAAATTGTCTGCTTGTTTAATAATATAACCTGGAGCTAATTCATCACCAACGGATTTTTCATTAACAATTGATTGTAATAAATCAATTAACTTTTGAGCTCCTTCACTAGAAACATTTTCATAATCATATCTAGTGAAAAAAGTACGACCATATTTTTCCCAAAATGAATTTTGAACAATTTCAATTGATGTTTTAGATTGAGGGTTTTGTTTATTATAACCAGCTAAAACATTTAACCAAGCCACAATGGCCCATAATCCATCTTTTTCTCTAATATGATTAGATCCAGTACCAAAACTTTCTTCACCACAAATACTCAATTTTTTAGCATCAAATAATGAACAAAAAAATTTCCAACCAGTAGGAACTTCATAACATTGTAAATTTTTATTAGCAGCAACAAGATCAATGGCACCTGAAGTAGGCATTGATCTAGCTAATCCATATACTCCTTGTTTTTGGAAATATGGAATTGAATCAGCATATTCAGAAATAATAGCAACGGAATCTCCTGGTGAAACAAAAGTCCCAGCACCATAAATCATATTTCTATCACCATCACCATCGGAAGCAGCACCAAATGCAATATTTTCTTTATCAACTCTTTCAACTAATGTATGAGCATAAGTTAAATTTGGATCTGGATGTAATCCACCAAAATCCGGTAATGGCTTATAATTTTGAATGGAAGATTCTGGTAATCCCAATTCATTAACAAATATTTCATAACCATAAGGACCAGTAACACCATTTAAAGCATCAAATAATACCTTAAAGTCTTGTTCTTTAGTAGCTTTATCAATAAATGATTTAATCAATGGGAAGTCAAAAATTGATTTCAACATATCAACATAATCTTTAGTTGAATCAATAATTTCAATTTCAATTGGTCCTTCAACAATAGTACCAATTTTAGATAAATCGACATTTGGTAATTCAATTAATTTATATTGATTAATTTGTTTCGAAATTTCATAAATTTTATTTGTAACAGATTCTGGAGCTGGACCACCATTACCTAAATTATATTTAATTCCTAAATCATTCTGGGGACCACCAGGATTATGACTAGCAGTTAAAATAATCCCACCGGTGGCTTGTTTAATTCTAATTACATGAGAAGTTGCCGGAGTTGATAAAATCCCATTTTGACCAAGAATCAATTTTTTAACTCCATTGGCAGCAGCAATTTTAATGATTAATTGAATAACAACATCATTATAAAATCTACCATCACCACCAATGACTAATGTTGAACCTTGAGAACCTTCAGGAATGGCATCTAAAATCGATTGAATGAAATTTTCGGTATAATGAGGTTGTTGAAATACAGTGACTTTTTTCCTTAAGCCTGAAGTTCCAGGTTTTTGATCTTGAAATGGTTTAGTTTCAATTGTTTTAATTGATAATTCCGACATTGGTACTAACAAGAGAAGTCAATCAATTGAGGATGATAAAAGTTATTAAAAAGAAGAATATAAGAAAAAAGAGGGTGAAAAATATAAAATAAAATTCCCAGGTTGGTATTTTTCTTGGGAACTTTGCGGTTTATATTTAATTGGGGATTGGGGATTGAAATTAGAATTGGCTCGTGGTGATTGTCGAATAAGAAAAAATTGAATTGAATTGTTTTTTGTCTCGGGCGTTCTCCCCTTCCCTTCGTCTCCCCCCATTGGCACTACTGCCACTACCACCACCAGCACACACAAAAACTCAACAAAGAATTTCAGAGTGCCAAACTTCTTGGTGTATATTGTTGGGCCACCCTTTAGTACCAAATACATTTACTATAGATCACTTTTCAAAGACAAAGGACATAATTATACAATAAGGAGGGTTGAAATTGAGTTTCAGAGAATACATAACATGATGTGGCAGAATTTAAATTAAATTAGGTCCGGAGACACGTCACGCTCCTTCCTCCCCTTCTCTCCTCCTCTTCCTTTCTTATTGTTTAATTTAGGCTTCTCTTGCATAGTAATTAATTATTCCACCGCACTCCCCTCCTCCTTTTACTTCTTCCCCCACGCGGAGTATTAACTGCTCTTTTATTTAGACCCACCATCTCCAGATGATGTTGTTCCACCACCGCTTAAGCCCCCCACTAATTCCTCCACAAGTTTTACACTTATAGAATTGATTAAAAATAAATTCAGCATAGAAGGGGGGGAGGGAACAACTAAGAAAGGAATTGACGACAAACATTGCCTGACAATTGTCTCGTAATGTCTCGGTGATCACCAGATGTGATATGATATGATATGACTTTTCTAAAAAATTTAATACATTTACGAGGATTTCCTCAATATACTTTACATAATCTACAAAATTAGTACTTTACCTCAACTATCATCAACATTGGAATGTTTCCTCTTACGTGTAATATTAGTAACATCACTCAACACGCCCTCCAGTTGTTGTTGTTGTTGATGATGATTCTCGTTATTGTCTTGTAAATTGTTTCTCTTTTCAACAAATAATTCACCTAGGGCATACTTCTCCAAAAAGTCTTCATCTTCCAAATACTTGGCTACTTCTGCTTCAGTAAGATTACCCTGTTGTAGTTGCTGTTGTAATAGAACTTCCAGCCTTAAACGATTCTTTTCAAACTCCAATTCTGCAACCTGCACTAACAATCTATCTATTTGCTTTTTTCGTCTCTCTAGGTTCCTTTGTGATCTTTCAATAATTTCTGATTTTGTCATTTCTGCACTTATAACCTCATCGTCATCACTGTCATTAGTTGACAAGGTCTCATTCTCTTCAGACTTATTGGCATCAGCTCTTCTTCTTTCCCCTTTTCTTGTTTTTTCAGCTCCATTCTTGAGTTTTACAACCACATCCTGTGATAAACTAACAAATTTACGGATATTATTCGGATACATCCCGGTAAAAGCCCAACGATCAACAATTTCTTCTGGAGTCATATTCAATTGTTGTCTTGCCTTGAAATATCCTGATAAGAAAAATCTCTGTTTAACTGGTGCAAATCCAAATTTTTTATCCAATTCTTGTAATTTTGATTTATACTCTGGTGATACTATTCTCGGAAGCGTTTGAATATCAACTGGGGACAATAAGTGAGGACAACAAGGGGGTAAATATAAGGGAACAACACCACTCAGTTCACAAGAATTCTGAAATCTTGTATTAGTAGTACCATAATCTTTGTCCATAATAAGTAAACATTTCTCGTCTTCAGATTTCTTTTGCTCTATATATGGAGTGAAAACTTCATTCAACCAACTGTACATAATTTGACAAGATACAATTCCACTAGTAGTTGCAGTATAATACCAATGTGGCGAACCATCATTAATCCATTTTGTTTTCAAATCCGCTCCACTGAAAACAATCCCTATGGGCGAAATATTACCTGTCATACTAACGGCTTCAATCACTGTACAACTATCGTAACCTTCAAATGATTGAACATAGACCTTGTTGTCATCACCAGGTATAACCATTTCTGAACTATTACCTTTACCGATAATATAGGTTGTGGAATCAACTCGAAACACATTATCATGATTAATATTGTTTTCATTTATCAACTGCTTGAAATTCTTGAAAAATTTCTCTGCTTGTTTACGACTAGTGGATTTCATAGTCTGACTCGATACTAATTTTTTATCAACTGTATGAATTTCCGGATGTCTCTTTTTGAAACTGCTAAACCAATTATCACTGACATGTATCGGTGATTCCCCATCTTGTGCAGCTATTAATCCAGCAAATTCAACTACATCTTTACGAGTTCTTGGTGTTCCTTCACGTTCAGAATCAAGAATCCATTGAGCAATTAAATCTTCTTGTAATGGACTGAAAAGTCGTCGATTTGCATGAGCTATTTTTTTTGATAGAACTCCATTTAATCGTTTCCGTAATGTTTCCACACAAAGACCATATTTCCGGGACGCCTTCCGAAGAGACGATATTTTACCACTTTTAATATCGTCAATGGCTGCTTGCATTGCAACCTCATCTACTTCTTGCTTTTTTATTTGCTGGCGAGGCATGATTTTAGGATAATGATGTAAAAAAGAGTGATTGAATAATCTTTCTAATAAGAAGAATTTGTGAGTTTGTTGTTGCTTATTCTTTCACAGGGGGGCTTTTGAATTTAGGGGGTGGGTGGGAAGGAATGTTTTAGATCTCGTGACGCGTAGACAAACACAAACTCCGAATTTTCAAAGCAATTACAACTTCAAATGGAAAAAACCGGGAGCATAAAGTGTTTAAAGTATCAACTTATAACCAAACACAGAGGTACATGTTAAACGGCAACCAAAACTAACGTCATGTTGAAGTATTCGCTTCCTTAGATTAAATTGATCCCTAACGATAGTAAAGGTGGAGATCAGGAACGAGTCACCAGTTTTTGTACGATTTACACTAAACAATTCAAATAGCAACTAAATATGCAAACAGCAAATCTCATAACTAACCAAATCCTATATTAATACACACAGAGTATACATTACTCCCATTTGTTATGGCTGTGGAGCTAATTAATTGGCAATTTCGTCAAATATCCAATCATGCAGAATCACCATTAATTCCAAACCAATGGTACGACACCAAGAATTTCACATCACATCAAATACACACTGATCTTTTACATGCAAACATTATACCCGATCCATTTATCGATGATAATGAAATCTACGTGCAATGGATTAGTGAATTAAATTGGCAATATCGATGTATATTTGATGCACCAGGAAACTCTAATAGTAATGCTAGTTTGATATTAGAAGGTATTGATACATTTGCCAATATCAAACTAAACAACAAGACTATTTTAACCACCGATAATTATTTTCATAAACATGTTATACCCATTATAATGAATGATAATAATGAGTTAGTAATTACATTTAATAGTAGTTTAAGGATTGGTCAAGAGTTAGAACAAGAACATGGTAAATTACCAGTTTGGAATGGTGATAGTTCACGAGTTTATGTTCGGAAACCACAATTTCAATATGGATGGGATTGGGGTCCTAATTTGAATACATGTGGATTTGAATCTATTAAATTGATTACCGATGAAGATTATGTTAAAGATTTTTTCATAGGATACAATTTAAATCAAGAACTAGATATTGCTGAATTATCAATTGAGATTGAATATTTATTTGACAAAAGTCCAGAAAATATAGAAATTGAAATAAAAGATGACACAGGTGTTGTTGTTGATCGTATTGTGCCAACTATCCCTGTAACTAATTACAACATTACTAATGTCAAATTATGGTATCCTATAAATCAGGGGAAGCAACTGCTTTACCAGTTTTCTTTAATTGTTAATGGAATTTGCAAGACTACACAGAAAGTAGGGTTTAGGAAAATAGAATTAGTTCAAGTGAATGATAAATATGGTAAATCGTTTTATTTTAAAATCAACAATATACCAATACAAATTTGGGGGACAAATTGGATACCAGCTCATTCCTTCCAATCTCAATTAACCAAATTAGATTATCAACAATGGATCAATTTAATAATTCATGGTGGGTATAATTTAATTAGAATATGGGGTGGTGGTCAATATGAAAAAGATATTTTATATTCATTATGTGATGAAGCTGGTATTTTAATCTGGCAAGATTTTATGTTTGCCTGTGGGATTTATCCCGAAACCATTATAGAATCCGTAACCCAAGAAGTTGAAGATCAATTAATTAGATTAAGACAACATTGTTCAATTATAATCTATGCTGGTAATAATGAAGATTATCAAATTGCCGAACTGATAAATCTTGATACCAATAATTACACTCAATTCCCAGCAAAATATATCTATGAATATATAATACCTGATAAGATCAATAAATTGTGTAATTTTACACCGTATCATTATGGATCTCCTTATTCTGACACTTCACACAAATCTTCAGATCCAACAATAGGAGATTTACATCAATGGAATGTTTGGCATGGTACTCATGAACCATACCAAAATTGGCCAGAATTATCTGGTAGGTTTGTATCTGAATTTGGAATGCTATCAATTCCATCTTTGCAAACATTGACAAAATATATCAATGAATCACAATTATCAATAAATTCAACCTTATTAAATTTCCATACTAAAGCTGCTGGCGGCATTGAAAATTTGGATAATTATTTATGGGATAATTTCCTTAAACCGGAATCACTAGATATTTCTCATTATATTTATTTGACACAATTACTTCAATCAGAGGCAATGTCTTTAGCTTATCGCTATTGGAGACGGAATTGGGAAAATTATATAACTGGTGGAATAATTATGTGGCAATTAAATGATTGTTGGCCAAGTATATCGTGGTCCGTTATTGATTTTTTAAAAATTCCTAAATTGGCATATTATGGTGTAAAGAGAGAAATTCAACAAGTTGGGATAGCTTGTAGAAGGTATCAAATTAAACAACAAACTTATAAACAACAAAATGTATTTGAAGTTAAAAATTGTTTAGATATTTGGGGATTTGGTGAATTTTTGGATATTGGTGTTAAAATTGAGTTTTATACTGAATATGGAGACTTGTATTTTTTCAAATCAATCAAGAATTTGGTTTTCCTTAACAATCAAGTGAATATGGTTGCTGAAAAGCTTTGTTTTGATAACATAAACGATAATACTATTATCTATTTGAAAGTAATTGAAAATGACAAAATTATAGCTCGATCTAGTGATTGGCCCCAACCGTTGAAGAAATTACCATGGAATAAGTTGTCGACAAATTTAACAATAGAATATCTTGGACAAGGAGATTTCCAAATATCCACGACCAAACCTGTTAAGAGACTTGAATTGTATTTTGATTACACTCATAATTACCTATTTGATGATAATGGAATTGATTTATTCCCAGATGATCCTCAAATTATACATATCAATAATTTTGATGAACTTGATGTTGAAAAATTACGATATAGACATTTAGGAAGTATATAAAATCTTATTCAAGTTTTGCAATATGGATTAACTTACCTATTAGAGGTTTTAATCTTGCCAAGTCTTTTATAAACTATACTGTTGAATAGAAGAATGAAGTTTTAGATCGTTATGAGCTTGGTTAATTGGTTAACCATTGAGGTAGTTTGGTGTTGGTTGTAGTTGTGGTTTTGTAACTTACCACGTGATCTGTAGTATCTGTAAGATTGACAAGCGTCATAATAATTTAAAAGTCGCGCCCTTTCTTGTTTAATGCTTATTTTTTTTTTTCAACTTTCGTCAACATATCCATTCAACATAATTAATCAATAATTAATATAGAACACATATATATAACAGTTATTCATTTAATTAAGGTATAATTCCCATAATGATATATTATATTCTAGCATTTTTCATATTTATAAGTTTATTAATTTATGCAACTGTTATATTTTTCAGTCATAAACCTCGAAAACCGTTCCCATCAGAATTAACTTATAAAACCAATGATTCCACTGATAAATCACATCCATTACCACCGAGAATAAATACTAATAGTAAATTCCAAGATGATGGAATTGATATAAGTTTAGTAATTCCTTGTTATAATGAAACTCAAAGATTAGGGAAAATGTTAGATGAAGCCATTGAATATCTTGAGAAAAATCATCAATCAAAATATGAAATCATTGTTGTTGATGATGGATCATCTGATGGTACTGATGAATATGCATTGCAGAAAGCCAATGAGTTTAAATTACCGTCTCATATAATGAGAGTAGTTCAATTGAAACAAAATAGAGGTAAAGGAGGAGCTGTCACTCATGGATTATTACATTCTCGTGGGAAATATGTATTATTTGCTGATGCTGATGGTGCTACTCTGTTCCCAGATGTAGCCAAATTAGTTAATTATCTTGCCAATGCCAATGGCCAGCCATCAATTGCCATTGGATCAAGAGCGCATATGGTTAATACTGATGCTGTAGTTAAACGATCATTTATTAGAAATTTTTTAATGTATGGACTTCATGCATTAGTGTTTGTGTTTGGTATTAGAGATGTTAGAGATACTCAATGTGGTTTCAAAATGTTTAATTTTGAAGCAGTGAAAAATATATTCCCTCATATGCATACTGAAAGATGGATTTTCGATGTTGAAGTATTATTATTAGGAGAAATTCAAAAATTCAATATGAAAGAATTGCCAGTTAATTGGCAAGAAATTGATGGATCAAAAGTTGATTTGGCTAGAGATTCAATTGCCATGGCAATTGATTTGGTGGTTACTCGATTGGCATATCTTTTAGGAGTATATAAATTGGATGAATGTGGACGAATTAACAAGAAGGAACAATAATAGAAACTATAGAAGAAAAAACGAAGGGACAACAACAATACATGCAATACATAAATAAATAAATAATTCTTTATATTTATACTCACACACAATACAATCAAACAAAATTAATATCTCCAAACTATAATCCCGTCACTAAAAACCTATCCAAACGAGCCCCCTGTACCCATGCAATACATATTGGGAACATCTATGAATCAACTTTATTAATCGCACCGGATTTCACATCATAAATATATCCAGTTACAGGAACATCCAATACCAAAGGGTTTCTCTTGAAAAATTCGACGTCATCTTTAACACTTTTTTCTAAATCACCAAATGGTAAAAAGGCAAAATGATCAACATTATGACCTGTTTCTTTGGCAACAATTCCTCTTAAGTCATTATCAGAAAATGTCAACATACCACAATCAGTATGATGAACAACAACAATTTCTCTTGTTCCCAATAATCTTTGAGATATAATAACACTTCTTAATGCATCACTAGCTCTACCTCCAGCATTACGAATCACATGAGCATCACCTTCAGTTAATCCAAGTGATGCTGCAGGATCAATTCTTGCATCCATACATATGACCACGGCTACTTTTCTAGCTGGTGGAAGTGGTAAATCTCCTTTTGTGAAATTGGAGGAATAATGTGTGTTGGCTTTTTCAAATTCTTGAGCAACTGACATGGCAAATAAGGTGAACTTTATATGATAGACTATATAATGATGAAGGTAGAAGAAAATATTTTTGAAACCTTGAGTTAAGAAATAGTTGTTAATTTATATTCATATTCCCCTGGGGGAGGGGGGGGGGGATTTCAAGAAATGTGGAGTCTAAGGAGAAAACTCCCCCTATAGTTGAACATCTTCGTATAAAATCGTGATTTACAGTGGTTTTGCAAACTGTGGCTTTCTTCCACACATCGAGGGATTTCCACCTCCCACTATATTTTGGTATCGTATAATTCAAAATTAAACACAATGCAGACTTACCTTCCAAAAAACCGGAAAGTTGGTCTCCAGTCTAAGTTTTAGCTCTGAGTTATTGTTCTAATTTATGCTCGATATAAGTAGGTCCAATTTGATTGGTACAGAAGTCTACATTTGTTAAGAACGGCATTGGCAACCGTACATTTGAATATATAAACAGAATAAAATTTAAATAAAAACAGTAGATGGAGTCTATTGTGATATTTCAATAAACATCCTCCTTCTTCATATACCACTTAAAGATGTGTGATTCAAGCTCCTTGCTATATTAACAAATTCAGGTCGTGTACGAGCACATAAAGACTGCATATAAACACACGTAATTTTCAAATAAAGAAACCAACAATAAATTTCAAAGAAGAACAGAAGGTGATGTCAAGAACAAAAGAGAGAGAGAGAGTATACTCTTCCCAATACATTCAATCACAATGTCAGAACAATTATCAGCAGATGAAATTGCTCTTTATGATAGACAAATTAGATTATGGGGTACATCAACCCAATTGAAATTACGTTCAACAAAGATACTAGTTATTAATTTAGGTGCCATTGGAAGTGAAATTGTTAAAAATTTAGTATTAGGAGGGATTAATACTATTGAAATATTAGATAATTCAACGATTCAACCTCAAGATTTTGCTGCACAATTTTTTTTACCCAATAATGATGCAAAAGTTAATGAAAATGGTGATGGAGGTAGTGGAGATGAGAGTTCATATATTGGACAATTAAAATTACCATTAGTCATTGAAAAAATACGAGAATTGAATAATCGAGTCAATTTATCAATTAACACCGATATGACAATTGATCAATTAAATGGCGATTATTTAAAAAAATTTGATTTAATTATTGCCACGGAAATTAATAATAAACAAGAAATATTCCAATTGAATAAATTGACTCGAGATTTAAATATTCCAATGTATTTAACAGGGATGCATGGATTATTTGGTTATATTATTACTGATTTGATTGAACATGAATCAATTGTTACTAAACCAAAAGGTAATGTTTCTCGGCAATCAGGGGTTCAATTATCACCCAATAAAACTATTATTAATGTTACCACTCATAGTAGTAGTAGTAGTAGCACCACCACCACCACAACCAATGACAATGAGGGTAGTGGTTCTGGGAAAAATGAATTAATAACAATAAAAGATCAATTTGTACCTATAGAATCGATATTTGTTTCAAAAAAATTACCAACTCAATTGACTAAAAAACAATTGACCAAAAAACTATCACCAGTTTTACCATTAATATTTACATTATTTGAGATTGAACGTCCCACAATTGATAAAAATACCGAGCCAAACTTGCCATCGATTGATATTGAATTATTGAAACAAAAATCTCTTGAAATTTGTCATAAATTTGAAATCCCTCAAGAGATTATAACTGAACAATATTATGAAATGTTTAGTCGATGTGCTTTTACTGAATTTGCCCCAATTTCAGCTATAGTGGGAGGAACAGTAGCACAAGATGTAATACAATATTTGAGTGGGAAAGAAAGTCCTATTAATAATGTATTGATATTAGATTCAATAACCCTGGAAATGCCAATTTATCTGCTCTAGAAGAAAGGGGGTGGTGGCGGTGTTGTGTAAGATGTTTTGTATAGTTAATAAATACTAAAAAATCTTCCAATGAATGGGTAGACCTGATTTTCATCAATACTGTGTTTACTTCAATTCCTCGAGAAAATTGTCACACATCTATGTAAACTTGCCTTATAGTTGGCTTTTTGTGAATATATTCAACCTGTGACGATAGGTAGGTTTATAAACATCTACTTCTACTCGAAAGAATACTTTGGGCATGTAAAATTTTATATATCATGCAGTGTGTTTATCTCTTTGTAAATTTGACATAATTTCATAACCCGAGAAAGAAAAATTTAGACCTCATACAAAAACAAACCGGAAAGGAAGAAAGGAAAGGAAAAAAAAATCGTATCCTTTTTCACTTTCAATCATTCTTCTTCTTCTTCTTCTTCTTCTTAGATAATCATATACAACAAATACAAAAAGAATACTAATAGATTAAAAGAAAAGATATTTGTCATCAATTTACCAAGAGAAATACCCGATTATTCAAACAAAACAAACCAACCGAAGAAAAAATGTATCAAGAATTACCATTTGATGAATTAAAAGTTGACCCAAGAAAACGAAGAGTAGCTTATTTTTATGATCAAGATGTTGGTAATTATTTTTATGGAACTGGACATTGTATGAAACCTCATAGAATCAGAATGGCACATTCATTGATTATGAATTATGAATTATATAAAAAAATGGAAATTTATCGAGCTCAACCAGCAACAAATTTAGAATTAACACAATTTCATACTGATGAATATATAGATTTTATTGATCGAGTCACACCCGATAATCTACATTTATTTGAACGAGAACAAGTTATATTTAATGTTGGTGATGATTGTCCTGTTTTCGATGGATTAGGAGAATTTTGTAAAATTTCTTGTGGGGGATCAATGGAAGGTGCCGCAAGATTAAATCGAGGTCAAGCTGATATTGCCATTAATTATGCTGGAGGATTACATCATGCAAAAAAATCAGAAGCTAGTGGATTTTGTTATACTAATGATATTGTATTGGGGATTATAGAATTATTACGATATCACCCTAGAGTATTATATATTGATACTGATGTTCATCATGGTGATGGAGTTGAAGAAGCATTTTATACTAATGATCGAGTAATGACTTGTTCATTTCATAAATTTGGTGAATTTTTCCCTGGAACAGGGAATTTAACTGATATTGGTATTGGTAAGGGGAAATATCATGCCATTAATATTCCACTTCGAGATGGTATAGATGATGCCTCTTATAAATCAATATTTGAACCTATAATAACGAAAATTATGGAATGGTATCAACCATCAGCCATTGTTTTACAATGTGGAGGGGATTCTTTAAGTGGTGATCGATTAGGACCATTTAATTTATCAATGAGAGGTCATGCCAATTGTGTCAATTTTGTTAGATCTTTAGGAGTGCCCATGATGGTATTAGGTGGTGGTGGTTATACCATTAGAAATGTTGCGAGAACATGGGCATTTGAAACTGGGGTTTGCAATGGAGAAATCTTACCTAAAGAACTACCTTATAATGGATATTATGAATATTATGCTCCCACATATGAATTGGATGTACGATCAGCTAATATGACTAATGCCAATTCCAAAGAATATTTGGATAAAATATTGACTCAAGTGATATCTAATCTTGATAATACAAAACATACACCATCAGTACAAATGAATGAAGTGCCATTAGATATGGAAGATTTAGGTGATGTAGATGAAGATATGCCTGATGCTATAGATACAAAAGGTGGATCACAATTTGCTAAAGATAAATTAGTTCAAGCTGATGGAGAGTTCTATGATGATGATGAAAAAGATAAGGGTGAAAAGAATATCCAAGAAAATGGGAACGTGAATACTAATGCTAATGGGAATGGAAATGGGAATGTGATTATAACGGAAGAAGAACAAGCTGAATTAGATAAATTAAATAATAATGTGTGAATGGCAAATAATTTAGATAGAAGATTTGTATAAATGTATCTCATGTATGTATGTATGTATATATAATTAATTAATTAATTATTGTTCACGTTGAAGATCAAGTTGGCTGATTGATAATGGGATATTGCAAAATTAATAAACTAAGTAGGGGTTTGAAAATAAGAAGAGAACTATTTCCGTTAAAAAAGCTGCAAAAAAGGAACCAAAATCCAACATATCATTATTATTCAAAGGATGTACTTTTTGAAATTTACAATCCTATGAAACTCTAAATTGACGATATTGGAAATAAGAGACGGAAATATATAAGCTAACTTTTTATTTTCCATTCTTGATTCCAAAGTTTGATATCTTTTCAGGGTATAATAGTGTTTATTAATGTGGCTTTTATTTTTCTATTTTCTCGATTAATGATAATATTGTCTAGTTTTTATTCAAAATATTGATTCCACATGGTTTGACATATTGAGAACTTTAATATTACTTTTTTTCAAAGTTTAAAGTTCTATTTCCCCCTTTTTTTTGTATTTATGGATTTACTAACTAATTGAAAAAATTCCTCGTCAAATTTCAATTAAAAAAAAAAGTAGATTTTACATAATGTACCATCTGTCAAGTTATAAAGAAATACAAAATCACAACTTGAATATATAAAAGAGTCATTTTAGTTCTAGAACTTAAAAACAAAAAGATACACATCCACATTATAATAAATTCCAATAATTATTATATTTTTATACACCTCTTTTAGTTTTGGTTTTGGTTTTGGTTTTGGTTTTGGTTTTGTAGAATCAGTTTTATTAGACGTACGATTTTCATATTATATTATATTATTATTTTAGTGACTTGAAAGTTTGTGTTTGTGTTTGTGTAGTTTTAACACCATCAATAACGCAAATTTATGCACTCTATTTTAAACTAACTCCAAAGTTGTCCGGTCTATGAGTTTTCCATGTTAATTTATAAATCTATATATACTTGTCTTGTGTGGAGTGAGCCAGTTTCAATTCTACTGAGCTGTATACTTGAACTAAACCCTTTTGAAACATGTCTGATTGGCTATACTCCTAATTGGTACTAGTAGAACCAACTATTAAACAACAACAATCTTACAAAAAGACAAAAATTTAAAAAGTGGAATGAAATAACTCACGGCGAAAAGAAACAATTCTTTTTTTGTAAAAATTTCTTTTTTTTTTGCGACCAGTAGTAGTCTCTCTCGTATTTGATTATCTGCAGGACAAAGACTTAAAAAAGTAAGTTTGCTTCCTAATTAGGAATAGTCAATTGTTGCATTATGGCACCTGCACAAACGCACCTCCACACACACCAAGAAAGTAAGGAGTTTGTCTCTACACAATCAGCGAAAACTAAATAGAATAAAGTTATACTACAGACTTACTATTTACTAATGAAATTAACATTATATTTGTTTCAAGTATATATTGATTATTAACTTTTTATCATTTTGCCTAATTGGTATTATTACGATGAGTCTAAAAGAAAAAGCTTTCGTTTTGGATGGAAACTGGAGCAAATGAAATTGACTAACGCTACTAAGTCACAAACTTGAAAATATGCATACACTCTATTGTATTTGTTAAGAGATGTGTATAATAGGAAAAAAATGTAGGACAAACTTGAATTCCAACGGTAATTTTGCGTATGTGTTATTATACTATCCAGTAGTTCACTCTATTAAAGAGAAATACACAAAAAAGAAAGTTCCAAATTCATTCTTGGATAGAAAGAAAGAAAGAATGAATCAATCAATCAATCAATGAATGAAATTAGAAAAAAATGTAACAAGAGAATTGAAGAATAAGGTATAAGGTATAAGAATAAACTACAAATAATAATAATAAAGAATGTGTAATAATAAGAAAAATTTTTTTATTATTTTCTACCCAATAGAATAATAATACTTTTGCTTATTTTTCGTGATTAATAAACAAGAATTTTCTTTCTTTAATTTGTTCATCGTGTGAATTGTGAAGGTAACACTTTGACATAATATTTAAAATCTATTATATATAATCATAACCATCTCCTTCCTTTTCCTCCTTTTTTTTTTGTTTTGTTTATTTACATTTCTAATCAACTTAACATCATCTTATTCACTAACACCAGTCTTTCTTTTTTTTTTTTAATTTTTATATTCAAAAGTATTCATTACTACTACTACCTACTACCTAGTATAACTTACTCAAGTTCCAACCCTTAATTCATTCGTTTCATAATAAAATCTCGCCATATTTATCTTTTGTTTTTGTTTTGTATACCAATTCCTACCCCCAACAACAACCCCACTCCCCAAAATAAATTTATAAGAAATGAAATTCACCAATTTAATTTGTTCATTTACTTTATTAATCATTCCTACTGTTATGGCTGATGATGCATCATCTGATACTACTATTATCAATACCATCACCATTACTAAAACTTTGTATACCCCAGAAGAATCAAGTAGTTTACTTTCAGTTCAATTAGAATCAGAAGCTTCCGTTGCCTCTGTTGCTTCCGCTGCTTCAGAAGCAGCCGCTGCAGCCGCTTCAATCGCATCTGTTGCTTCAGAAGCTAGTGCCAGCTTTAG
>OBUW01000256.1_pt1 | contig 36726 bp, 19 predicted proteins | sample 1475761 | NCBI WGS metagenome assembly OBUW01 (sample SAMEA2579908, study PRJEB22360) | human gut metagenome | biome: human gut; feature: human-associated habitat; material: faeces | place: Denmark | collected 2008/2010
GAAAGAGATGAGGTCCGTTTTCGGTTCCGTTTGCCAATTGTCGAAAAGTTTCGGTATTCCGAGTAATTTGAATCGGTAGTTGAATTTGTTTATTGTTTCTGGAGTGGCTTTGCTTGATGGGGCGAGTTGATGCATTTGTGTAGATATTCTCCCAAGAACATACCATTATAAACATGAAACTTTCAGGCTGATAAAAAATTGTTTAAGCCATTTCATACGTACAATTCAGTCTAAACCAAGAATGGAATGAAGTGGTATTTTCTCCTCGTTTAAACAATTATGGTGGGGCAGTCAATGTTATTTCATGCTGGTTTTCGTTTTTCAGAAATAGAGTATAATGTGTTTCAAGTTTTAGAGAATATACTAAAAAGAATTTAGGGGAATGCACGGCTGTAGACGCAAACAAAGAAGTAGGTAGTATTTTCCATCTAGACTTGACTTATATTCATTGTATTTCTTATCACATGCTTATCGAATTTAGTAAGTTCTTTGTTTTATTGATTTCGCATTCAAAGTTTGCAGAAAGAACAATATGTAGTTAGTTAATTAGTTAACTGATTCCCAATCTAATTGTAATGTCCGTACTTTACATATTACAATGCACGTTTGATTGTTAACAATAAACATTACACTCTGTAACATTTTAAATCTCATTATGAATCAAGTTTTGAATGAGAGCCGACTTTGCAAAGAATTACAATATGTCATTTTGAGGAATCTCCCACACCGGGGTATAACTAAATATCTTTTTGATCTGCAAAAATAAAAGCCAGTAAATGCAGAAACTAAATGCTAAATATCAGAAATAGACAGTAGAGTACGTGAAAACTAAAATAACGTGAGGCTAATACTCTAGATTGGAGTTAACATTCTTAGCGCTTATCATAGTTGTCTTTATCATTTCATCCTCATTACTATTTGATTGTAAACTCGTTGAAGTCTGAAACCAGCCCCGCATACACAAAATAGATCAATTTCAAAGTTTTTGTTTGAACAATAGACCTGAATGAAGACCACGGCGAAATACTCGCAAGAAACAATGAAGAAGAATGAAGCAAGTGAAATCAATATTTTGAAAATAACAACAGAGTTGACAAAGCGTCTAAAACCAAGAGATTCAAAAAAGTATTATTGAAGTATTTTATTAGCTTTATTCAACTGTATCGTCTACTTTCTTTATCATTACTTCTTATTGCACTCTATAGTCTAATTTAGGTGAAAGAAAAAAACATAATTGTGTGATTTCTGGGGAACCAAAAACGCAATCTGGAAAAAAAGCATTATATCTAATTGGTCAAACTCTTGAAATCTTTATCACTGTTAAATTAGCTAAACTATAGTACTAGCCAAACTATAGTACTAGCTAGCTAAAACGTTTGTGTTTTGGGGTCCTATCGTATTATTGTTATAGACACTACAACGTTACAATGGATTGTTTTTTTTTTCTTTCTTTCTTCTAGGAACGGCAACGATCGTTTTCAATAATGCGAAACAAAATTGCCAGTTGAAATTATTCATTTTTTAAATTTTTTTTAAATAAAAATTTCTTGGTGTAAATATGCGTAACTTATTTATTAAATCAACCGTATCTGTATGATTTTATGTCCTACATTGTACGTTTGGTACGTGAAACAACTTGTAATTGATAATTTTTTTGAAATTATGTATAATTTAGTTAAAAGTTGGAGTTTGATCAAGAAAAAGCGAATGAAGTGAGACAACAAAAACTAAAAGACGGCAATGGAAGAGAATTCTGAAAAAAAACATGTTACCTGAAGGTAAAAAGATGGATGAGCACTAATATCCGAGAAATTGAAGTTCAAAATTTTTGTGAAGAGAAATTGACTACTCAAAACTCAACCTAAGGCTACAAACCAAAAGGAAGAAAAAAAAGAGAAAAGAGAGAAAATTTATCGAATGTTAAAAATCTATTTTAGTTATTGCAGAGCTTGTTAGGCTTGTTACTATTTTTTATTTTAATACACAGTACATTTTGCAGCAAACTAAAAGGTTGCTTATATGCATAATTGACTAAAAGTTTTCAACTGTTTTTATTTTGCACTTTCTGCATACCAACTGTTGGTAGTAGTGTAGGACATAAAAAAATAATAACTACTAGCCGAGCCAATAAATACTTCTACAGTGTCTTGTTTCTCCTTTTTTTGCATTTTGGTAATCACTTTGCCACTTGCTCTAAAACAGGTTTGGAATGGTTTGTAAACTATTCACGACTTGTCTGTTTTGACAAACGTTTGAGAAATTAAAATGCAGCAATGGATTTCGACATTGATGGCGTTACTTTTGCCAATACAATTTAAAATTCTCTATTATTATTGAAATGTATGTATCCATTTCAACAAGTGAAGTGTGCTAACAATTGTCTTGAATTGAACAATGATCCCTGCTTTTCCACAATGTTTGGGAATTGACAATTTGTAAACAAAAAAAATGGCACCATAAACATCTAGTATTTTCTCCAAAGAAACAAAAAACAAGAATGAAAAATAGCTTATATCAACCATAATTATTGGAATGTTTTTTTGACATACCCCAAGAATTAATGCCTTGACGTTCTCTTTTAAAACTAGTTCACGGACCTGGAATTTATTTTAATTCCTAAAATGGTATTTTTGAAAAAAAAAAATATAATGGGGGAAGAGGCGAGAGAATAACCAAACAAAAAGGGGAGGAGACATGGAACGACCATCTAAAACATTAATCCAAACTGAGACATCCAAATATGAAGGACCAACACATCAAAATGCATATCGAATTGAATCATCATCCCGCATAATAGCAATTAAAACAAAAGAAAAAAACAAATAACACAAACTTATACTACACAATTAAACAGATGACGGGTTTGAATCCTCACATTAACAAACAAACATTTACAATGGAAGTCAGTAGAACCAATTGTAATGATTACTTGCGGTAGATGCTCACCTACGGTATAGTTGAACCAAATGCGGAGTGGATAAACTGTTAGTCTAGACAGTGGTTACAATCTCATGGCCACGTGAATGCTTTAAAGCCAATGGCTGTAATGATTGTGTTTAGACGGTGAGCTGTAAATTAAGACTAAGTCTAACGCATTAATGAAACAATGGATGCAAGGAAGAAAGTTAGTTTTTAGGTAAGCAAGCAATGTTTAGTAAAACGACTAAACCATACATGCAAAGTAGTAAAAATGGAGGTTGCTGTAAACTTAGCACAAGAGCAAGGGCAATTGAGAGCTGAAATGAGGCTATGGTCAACATTTGATGTTGCAGGTACAATTATTGACATGGCTAGAATATGAATAACCGATAATGGAATTGTTGTAGTTGCCAACGTTGCTGTTGTTTGTAGTCTGAGAGATTATGTTGCTGATGAAAATATTGTCCTAACTCGTCTTATTGTTGCGTCTATGCAAATCAAGTAAAAAAATAAAGAATAAAGTACTGGTTTACAAAAATAGAAGTTCTGTTTGGGGCAACTAAATCTGAAATCGATAAAATGTCGTTCTGGCAATTTTTTCTCACTTACAACTGAATTTGCTGTGTGACACAAAATAAAATAATTGTTCCGTATTTAACCATCTCTGCAGATACTTGTACTCGTCTATGAACGCCTCATCCTGTATCGACCCACCTCCAAGTACTTACAATTGGACTGGCAATACTGCTACAATGAAACTAGTAGCTAACAGAACTTTGGTGCTCATGTCGTTAATGCCGTGCCAATAACTACTTCAAGAACCTTTTCTAGTTGTTTTAACTGGTAGATATGAACCGTCTGGTTTCTTTCCTCCCACAAAAAAATAGAGAATCATTCATTAATCATTAAGAGTTACACAACAAGCAAGGGAAATAGAAAATTTAAAATACCCAGGTAAGTGAAACAAATGATATTCTTCTATTTCGATATTTTGGCCAGTATAGATAATTCAAACAATAGACGAAAGAAGAAAAAAGAAAACTGTGATAGTTATTTTGAAAAATAGGAGTTAAATATGATTAAAATTTTTGCCAAGAAGTTGAAACAAAATACTGCAAAAAAACAAAGAATGGAGAAGAATTTGAAAATTCTGTAAATATGATAACATGAGGAGTGGTGGTGGTGGTTGTGGTGGTGCTAACATTATACGTGTTTACGTATCATGATGACATGAGAAGTAATTACAAAAAAGGATCAAATTTCAAGTTGATATTATTTCAAAATGGCTTCTCGTTTTCAGTTTCCAAATATGTCTTTCACCTAATAGTGTCAACGTTGGTGCGAGAATTATTATTTTTTGAAAAAAATCTGCTAACAGTTGCCAAGAAACAAGATTTGAAACCCATAAAGCAACATTCAATACAAAATTTGTCACTATAACTACCAACAATAACATCATGGTTATTACTGCAATAGAAACTTCACTACAAAAGAAATCACTTGTGAAATGAACAATTAGCACCGAAGGCTGCTAAAGACTTCAGGAGTCGAAGAATAAAAAAAGAAGGAATGATGGCTTTGTTGTTTCTTCTTCACCAACTATTATTTAGTTGTTAATTCATAAACCCTATGGTTCTGATATTCACCAATGGGTATTATTGTACTCGTTTCTGATCAATATCTCTACTACGAACGCTTATTGTTTATTATATATTTGGATATATGGCACAAGAAACAACAACAATAATAATAATAATACTTATTAAATTTGTGTAAAATTTTCAATTTTGTCTTGTCATAAGTATTTATTTTCTTGGCTGTGAAAGTACGATACAATACCCAATGCAGTAGACGCATATAATTCTAATTCTTTTGTTATTTGGTTTGTATCACTAACTTGTTACATGTTTTAGTTTGTACGTTTTTTTGATTTGTCGATGAGTTTGATTCTTCGTTCTTTTTGTTTTTTTCTGCGTTTCAGTTTCAAAAATATTTGGTAGCATAGGACTGGTGTTTGTGAGTTTCACTATTAGCCAATTAGGTAATAAATGTTTAGTTTTAGTACTGACAAAAAAACCAAGTGGCCTTAATGCCAAAGAGAATTTTAGAGATGGTTTTTGGTTATCCAAACTAAAAATCAAAACGCACAGGATAGTAGAACTCTATTATCCAGAGAAAAGCAGGGAACTCCATGAACAATCTTAGGGGAATCAAGCAAATTGGAAGAATAGAGAATACAAGACATTGATAAATCCATGCCAAGAATAATATCAAAGATCGTGGTCAGTCTCCCAGACCAAATCGGGTAATTTCAAATTATATATAATTACCAATTGTATGAATAATAATAATAATAATGATAATAGAGATTCCTTATTTTCTTTTTTCTCTCTCTCTGTTTGCTTAACGAAAAGTAGATCAAATTGTCCTCAATACATGTCAATTAGATTATTATTATCATTTGAAACCACACCACAATTTGAGGAGTCTCAATATTAGTTCTTCACCTAGTTACTAGACTGAATTTTATACAAATGAGATACATTGTAACAGTGTCTATGAGCGATTTCATTTGTCTATAATCAATAAAAATCTCTCTATGGGGATGAAAAGGCAATAAAGATCAAATCTATAAAATGAATCTAGCCAAACCAACTGGTAAGTAAAGCGGTAGAAAATAAAAGCCCATTAATCAAGTTCACTACTTCTGCAACAAAAAAGCAAACTTAGCACAAATGAACCCATATAATAACTTGTCATATCTTGCTTGTATTGTTGTTACTATTAGCTAATAGCAAGGGGATAGGATATGTTGCTAACAAAGTAGAAGCAAACTGCACAACAAAAGACGTGACAATACAAAAGGCAGAACAATAAAAAGACATTCAATTCAGAAAAAGAAGTATTCAAGCATTGTTACCAATTAATTGATACTTCCAAATAATTGCTATATTGAAAACAAAACAACCCCTCCCCCACCAAAACCGAAGCAAAGTTGTAGTAAACGTGGCAAATCTATGTGTTACAGATTGCTTTTTGTATGAAAGGTCATTCAAGACAAAAGAAACGATACCCCTAATCAACTTCTGTAAGAAATAAGAGCAAGGCTATAACATTATACAAGAACAGATTCTACACAAATTGTTCTCAGTAAACTGCAGCAACAAAACTACGAAGAACTTCTATGATCAACCTCCTTTTTGCTTTTGTACATTAGTTATTATTCCTACTTAAAACCAAACAAAGACTTATATAATCAATCAAGAGTATTTTCTTTGATACAATGCATCATTTGTTTTTCTATTTTGTGGCTTACAAATGAAAAAGAAAACGAAAATGAAAACGAAAAAGAAAAAGAAAAAAAGAAGGTCAATATAATAAAATATAATATAATGTGCCATACGAACAAACAAACATGAAGGAATACAAAAATAGAAATTGTTAATACTACAGATTCGAATAATTAGTTAATTTTGTATCCGAGGTTAAACTAGTAGTGATAGTTGAATAGTCCAGCTGTCCTTTTTTTCAATTTAGCTTTGTGTCAAAGTACTAAAATATTTTTGCAATCATCATCACTACACTTTCATATTAAATAGTTGTACGTACTGCGCATACAAATTATATAGTCAGAGGAATAAATGTCGTCTGAGCAACAGAAGAACTGAGAAGAATTCAGAGTCAAAAAAATAAAAAATCACGCAAAAAAGTATTTTGAAACGACATTTCCTTAGATTTGCAAGAAACAGTTCTTATTTTCCCTTTGGGAACAAGACTGTAAGGTACACATTATCACCAAGGTGTATTGAACAAGTAGAGCCGATTCATTTCTTTTTTTTTTGGATGATAATGGTGGACAGAGAGTTATTACCAATTGAATGACAAAAATAGAACAGTAAGTAATAACTAAAAAAAAGAAAGAAAGAAAGCAAATATTGGCGAAAGTTGGCGAAAGTTGGCGAAAATAAAAAAAAAAAAAATTTAAAAAATTTAAAAAATTTTAAAAAAACTACCAAGAATACAATGAAAATATAATAATATTGACAGAAAAGAAGGAAAGGAGGAGGAGGAGAAGAAGAAGAAATATAACTGATGGTTGGGAAAAAGAATAATTCATCATACATTATTTAGTTTCAATTGTTATTGACTTTGTATTAAAATAAAAATTCAGAGGAACTAAAAATGTGAATTATTTTCTTATTTAAATTCTCTCCTAATTGACACAAAATATAATCAAGAGTTTTGTACTTCTTCTGTTGAATGGATAACTATGGATATCTTCTTTCACCTTCTCTTTCTGTTTCTGTTTCTATTTCTATTACTACGTCTATTCTTGTGCTGGACATTCCTTGACTATTGTTTTATGTTATTTCATTTTATTTCATTTCATTTTATTTTATTATGATTTTGGTTTGTATTGCTTTGTTTTGGTTTGCTTTGTTTTTGCAACTTTGTGACTCTTGAAAGTGTTTCGCCATCTCATATTTGGACTATTGTACCAATTTCTTTTTGACTGTTAACTATTTTTTAATGAATTTACTAAAAAGAAACAAAACACCAAGGAGCTTAATGCCAATAATAGTTATATAATTTTAGGACTTTATGCATGCATATTATTCAAACGTACATATAATACATGTTTATTATATAGAAATCTCAAACTTTCAACTTGTTTCCTATTGTTTTTGCGATATCTCTCTCGCCTCACATAGTCATACATCTATATATAATATATCTAGACAGTTAAGACATATAAGTAGGATAATCAAATTAATATAAAATAGACATAAATTGTCTTAAAATATTCTTTTCCTTTTCCCCCTCTTCTAAAAAATTCTTTCAAAAACTTTCTATTAGAAATTTTGCTTTTCATCTATACACAAGTTGATTTACTTTACCTTTTGTCCCTAAAGTTATATCATCCAAATATCACTACTACTGCTACCATTAACAGTTACAAGTAATTTGCTCAAATAAGAATCAATAGAGAGAGAAAGAGCAATTAACCAAACAAGTATCTACAAAACTACTTCACATCTTTTCAGGAGAGAACTCCGTATTAAACTTTTTTAATCGGTTTGTTTCTTACTATAAATCTGCATCACATCCAATTATTATTCTTTGATCAACTACCACCCCGCCTCGTACTGTCGGCCACCACCCCACCCCCAGTATATTGCCGTTGATTAGTAACATTACTAAATAAACAAAGATTTGAAGCAAATAGAAGAATACTTTAAATTTTATTTTTTTTCCCTTTCCTTTCCTTTGCTTTGCTTTTTTTTCAATTACTAGTTCCAACTATTATCATTAAAACTAGAATTGAAAAAAAAAAAATAATCAATAATAAATTGCTTTTCTTCTTTTAAGGCAAAAAGATTATCTATATAATAATCTGTCAAGATTAATTATTAATTGGTTTGTTCATTTGATCAATTGTTTTCAAATTATTTTGTTGACAAGGAGAAGTTAGAAGAAAAAGGAAACAATTACGAACAGAGAACAAAGTTAAACAACAATCATTATCTTATACATCCCAATTACACTTTTAGACCTTTCATTTGGTGTTCCCCCTCCCCACTCCTCCTCCTCATCTTTTTACACCCCCCTGATTTATATTTTTTCAAGATATTTGAAACAAATAATACAAAGGAAAAAAGTATACTTTGTCAAGTCAAAACACAATTTATAATAGGGAGAATACTTTAAGAAAAATCTTGGACTGAGACCAATTAAGGATATATTATTGTCAAGTTTAAAACTTTGTTAGTTAGACTATTTTTATTTGGTCATTATTAGTTAAACTTAAAAATTAGATTCTTTAAAGGGTTCTTTTTCTTCAGAAGAAAGAATAATTATTGAAACAGATTGATTCTATTGTTCTTCTTTTTGATATTTCACAATTTTCAATTCCATCATTCTAAACTGATAAACCCAATACTTATTTGTTTCCCCCTTTTTTTTTTGTTTGTTTTTGGCCTTTCCCCAATTTTGTGGGAAATAGATTGTTATATATATATACATACATATATTAATCAATTGGAAATTCCTCCTACAAACTTTTCCAGTTTTCCAATTTTTCATATTAACTATCTATCTATTATTTCAACAATAGCTTGGAATTTTTGTTATTTTGATTAATTAACAACATTATATATTCCCTTGAAATTTGTTTTTTTCCAAATTTGTTTTTTGTTGCAAGAGGGCTTTTTTTTGTTTTGGGTTTCACCTTCATTTCTTTTTAATTACATGTGCTACAATTGAATTTCAGAATCAAACTTCAATTCCATTCATTAAACTCAGAACATAATTACTGTTTTATTTTTTTTAAAAAAATTAACTTCAGAATCTAATTCTATACTCAATAACAAAGATTACAAGTATAGAAATTTTTTCCATATCTTTCCAATTAGTACAACCATTCCTACAATTAATCTACCTATTCAGTTTTGATTTCCGATACCAACCAAAAAGAAGAGAAGTTATTTCAACATCCTCTTAAACTGTCTAACATTACATGCACATATACTTATATTGCAACAATGAGTAAGAAAAATCCTGGTGATCCTCGTGTGAAAAAGAACGCATTTGTTCATAAACTATATACTATGTTGCATGATCCAGCGTTGAGTCATTTGATTTGGTGGACCAACAGGAATGGAGAACAAAACACGTTTGCTTTATGTCCAGGAAAAGAATTTGCCGATTGTCTAACACAGTATTTTAAACACGGCAATGTTGCTAGTTTTGTTCGACAACTTCACATGTATGGGTTCCATAAAGTGAGTGATCCTTTGCCCATTACATATCCTCCAAATGGTAATAACAACAACAACAACAACAACAAAGAAGTGCCACCGGTTTGGGAATTTAAACATCTGAGTGGAAGATTCAAACGTGGAGATGAAACCTCATTGGTATACATCAAGAGAAGATCAAGCTCTAACCATACTTCGGGAAGTACAATCTATGCCGAACCTATTTATAATCCGTTATTAACTAATCCCTATAATCAACCACAATTCATGTATCAGGATTATTCTATGGGACCTCCAGTTGAAGTTCAACAATTCTACAATTACCAAAATCAACCACTCATGTATTATCAACAACCACCAGGGCAAGTACCACCACCGCCACCGCCACCACTACCTCCACACCAACAACCAGAAATGGCTCTCCAATATCACCAGTATAACAACTATCAACAACCGCCGCCAGCACCAGCACCAGCACCACCACAGCCCGGGAATGTGTTATTTGGTTATCAACAAGTAGCCCCACCTCAACAACCTGGGTCTACTGTCCAACAAATACCCGCTAACGCGCCACCGACCTTAGATCAAACTCAGCCGTTACTGTATACCCCTCAATTAGAGTACCAACAACAGCAGTATCCTCAACCACCACCACCACCACCATCACAACTACAACTACAAACATCACCTGGAATTCCAAAAGTTAATGACAATTTATCAAGACCATCACCAAATGAACAACATTTACAATTTAGAAAAATTTGGCCGGATGAAAATAATGAAGCCAATTCAAAGCCAAGAAATCCGTCTTTGATGTTTGACCCATTGTTGAGGGTTAATTCTGAAGGTTCACCAAAAACACAACCAAATCACTCGGTATCATTATTAAATAATGAGGTTCGTCTGGAATCATCTACATCATCTAGCTCAACAACAGTAACATCGACTGCATTACCACCACCTTCAGCTATTGATCGTTCAGTGTCATTAGTTGGTGGTAGTCCGTTTGATTTGTCATCAAGAATGAACAATCAACAACTGTTTAATCGAACACCTTCAATATCAACACCACCTACACAGAATGGAAGACTACCCAAAATATCTTCACCATTGATACCTTCTAACACAGAATCTCAATCTCCAAGAATGGTAACTGGTACTGATAATGATGCTGGTGTTACTTCTAGAGGTTCTACAAGTATTATTTCGGTATCTAAAAAACCATCAGTGTTTTCAAATTCGTTACAGGAGCGATTACGGCCATCAATGTTTGAATATCATCCAATTGGTAATAATTTATCAAAAGATGTCCTTACAATACCTAAAATAAGCACAAATTCAAATTCTGGATCAAGAACAACTTCTCAATCATCAATGTCATCAGCATCAGCTTTATCTTCCAAGAAATCATCATTATCATCAATTTCTTCTACTCATGGTAATTTACCAATATTGAATTCAACCAACTATCGTAGTACTAGTGTTGGTGGTAGTGGTAGTGGTCCATTTTCTACATCTACATCTACAAGTACAAGTACAACGTCACCAACATTATCTTCACTTCTACATCATCCTCAACATGAACCTCAAAATTCTACTATTGCTAATGGTACAAGCATTCATTCACTGATTTCATCATCTCAATCAATTTCAAGTCCACCATTGACAACAACAACAACAACTACCACAGATCAACGACAATTGTCAAATTCGCCAATTTCTCGGCAACAACAACAACAACCGAATAATAATATCAATAAAAAAGTATCGGTGACGTCATTATTGTTACCTAGTCATAGTCAAAGTCAAGGTTATGCACAACCGTTATATAAATCGTCAGTTATTGCCGAAGAAGAGAATAGTACCACTAGTAGTGGTGGGGGATATAGGTCTAAGAGTGATGATGATACTGATAATATGAATAAATGATGTTGTATAATATATAGAGTTTTATTGTATTAGAGTTTTTCAATATAAAATAAAAAAACGTATAGAGAGATAACTAAGAAATATGAACAAAGATTATAGAGGGAGAGATATAACTTTTTAATTTCTTCAACTAGCTGAATAAACGGGGTTAATGAACGGACATAAAAGTCCAGATATTCGTTATCCCCGTAGTTTCAATGAAATGCAATATTACATAGCATAATTTACGTATTCTATGCATTGGTTTTGAAACTCTACCATTTCTTGGTTTTCTTGTATTGAGCATTTTTAACGGAAAAAAAAAAACAACCAAACAAACAATGAGAATGAAATCGGATAATTATCTGAAATGAAATGAAATTTGACATATATTCTTGAAAGAATAAATTTTTACACCGTTTATGCAATTTATCACCTCATGAGGCGTTTTTAAACGTTATGAAAAAGAGCATTCAATCAATCAATCAATCAATCGAGTATTGTGTATGCGTAACTGATGCATATTAATAGTTAACCCATCATGCGTTGTTCTTTTAGTTTTTTTTTTTTTTGACTTCTTCGATTATCATAACCATTGAAAAACCAAACCAAATTTTGACGACAAGTTACAAAAAAAAGTTGTTGTTATTAAGGCATCCTTCAAAATATATGACAATACCAATACCAATATGGTTGTGAAACTTGGCAATTTGGGGGGGGGGCAAAAAGAATATTATTATACCAAGGGGTTTGACACAAAAACATGCCACAACAAAAAAATACGTTAAAAATTTGGAATGTTTTTTTTTTGTTATTACTGCAAAAAAAATCTACCAAAATGGTTTGGTTTCACGTGTTGATATTGGTTATATAGGGAGAGAAAAGGAGGAGGAGGAAGAAGAAGAAGAAGAAGAAAAATCTTGGCTCTTTTGTCATTTTTTTTATATTGCTAGAGGGTGAAATATTATTATTATTATTTTCAATTCAAGAAATGATATTATGCTCAATCCAGTTATAACTTTTAAAGTTATTAGAAAACGTTTTACAAGTAGTAAAAATCCCATTTCCTTTTAAAACCCCAGACCAAGGGCAAAGGCAAAGGAATAAGAATTATTTAATTTTACGACAATGATGATGGCTTAAAATTGAATTTTCCCATCAAATAAACACGGGACCAAAAAGAAAAAAATATATACCTCTGTCTCAATTAACTTTACTGAACACTTATAATGTTAATTTCTTGGTGATAATTAATAAAGGGAAAGTGGAAGAGAAGGAGGGGAGGAGGGAGGGAGGGAAGGAGAGGAAGGAGAGGGAAGGAGAGATTCAAAACAGTAAATTAATTGTTGTTGTTGTTGTTGTTGTTGTTTTAACTTTGTGAAAAATTTTATTTTCTTCTTTTTCTGCAATTCTATTTTTGATAGCGTAGGAGAAGTAAAAGAGTAAAAGAAGTCAAATAAAGTTGGAGAGGGTTTACGTTTAAGCTAATATTTTGGTGTTTAATTACATCATATGGCTTTAACTAATACACAGCACCAGCAAATGAAATAGCAATGGTTATGGTAATGGTTACGGTTTACTAACATGTAAAACAATATAAAGCCAACCTTTTATTTTTTTTTTAAAAAAATATTTGTATAACCACTAACATTATTATCATTATCATTATCGTCATCATCACCACCACCAGAGTTCAAGAAAAAAAAATTCTTTAACAATAAAAGAAAACACAGAAGATACAACTAACTGCAAAAAATTGAAAAAAAAAAAAGGAGGCGTTAGAAACTAAAATTTCATCAAGAATAGAATGGAAAAGAACAAATGTAAAGAATAAAAGAACAAAACTAAAATAGACGACAATAAAGTAACCACAGCAAAGAAAAGAATAAGAAACTTTTCAGAGAAAAAAAGGATAATTAAATCTATCACAAGAAGGAAAGAATAAACATAACAAACAACAAAATAACTCATCTATTAATCTATCTATCTATTCTTGTAACTCGTGGGCTTAGAATAAAACAATAGAATGATTAAAAGGAAAGAAAGTAAAAGAACTGAAACTTTCTAGGTACAAAAAATTTTAACAAAAAAGTTGCAAACCTTATTATTATTATTATCAATACTATTACTACTACCAAGATGGACTTTATATTAAGGTTTTAAAATGGACGTACATTTTTCTTTTTCGTACCACTATTCTTATTATTCAATTTATTCTCAAGTAATAAACTTGACCCCTTTTTCACAGTTCTAGACCTTATAGCTCGACTGTCTTCGTCATCCTCTTCGTCATCATCATCATCCTCTTCTTTATTATTGTAGTTTTTTACTATAGACTGTGATTTATTCGGTATCATTGGTTTATTGCTCTTTCCATTTATACTTGATGTTGATTGTTGTTGTTGTTGTTGATGATGTTGGTTTTGTCGAACATTTTTCCTATTACTGTCTCTCATTTTATTCATTAATGCCAACATTGGTTTTGATTTAGTTACCCTATTGGATGTTAAATTCGAAGCAGTTGTTGTTGTTGTTGTTGTTGATTGTTTCATTTTTGTTATATCTTTTGAATTTATAAAATCCCCAATTTTTTGTAAATTGTCCAATTTCGATAGACTTGCACCTTGAGGAATAATTTGTAAATCCATAAATGAATCATCAGAAGTGGGATTATTCGCATTGGGGGTTTCTGATGATGTTGATGTGGTGGAAGCAGTAGATTTCAATGGTTTTAGCCAATTTAATGCCTTTTGATTATTAGCAGACATGGCTAATTGGAATCGTGCCTGAAGTTCTTGTTTTTGTTTGATTTCTAATCGTCTAGACATGATAAGATAGGGATGGGATGTTGAATTACTGGAGAGTTGACAGTAATGAATCATTTATTCATCTCTAGATATGAGTTTGGTATATTTTTTTTTTTTTTTTTGTCTCATCTTAATCTTTGTTGAGAAAATGAAAATGTGCTCGACTTGATATAATGTGGTGAGATAGAGATAATAAACATATATCGTTCGTGTGGCTTATTTGCAATATTGACACATATAACAATTAAAAAAGACAACTGACTTCATTGTGGATCAATAAATATGACCAACATCATAATAGACCATCAAAGCACATTCACTGCATATATACTAGCATTATCAATATACTTCAAATATCTTCATCTACGGAATTTGAAAATCATGATTATTGAAAATGAAATATCACAATCTTTAGATACTAAACCTTGGTGTGGAATATCAACTTTAAATAATTTCAAGTTATCTAATCAAGATTTCATTAATTATTTAATACAATTTACTATTACATTAGGGAGTATATCGATTCGACCAGTTTCACCAAATCCCGATACGCCAATAAAAGAAATCATGAATACTACTATTGATTCTAGAAATTATGTCGGTCTATTATATCATCCCATTGATTTAATGAATAAGATTAGATTTGCCATGTTTCGTTCTGGCCGTGTTCTGTTTGTGTCACCAAATGTAAATTTCAATCAACCAGGACCACTACATCAAAACTTATCAGGAATTAGAGTGGTCACAACTACTGCTATGAGAAATTCTCACAATATCAATTCTTTTATTTATCATTCAAATATGATTGGTACAAGATGTCGAAATGGGAATTTACCATCACAAATATTATGGTTACCCAAATTTTCCTCAGGTAATCATATCAATTGTACTACTACAAATAACCTGCAAATAATGTTAGACTTGAGTACTGAACCATATGCATATATTGATTTGAGTTATGCATTGAAACAATGTGATATGATACTTGACACCATAGACAAGTTAATGGGTAGTTCAATTCCATTAAGTAATAGATTATAATTATAAATAAATAAACAAACAAACAAACAAACAAACAAACAAAATGAATCATATTACAAAATCATTAAAAATATACAAATAATGTAAATACAATGTTGTACAAGGAGAAACCTTCGTCGAACAAACAATATGCCAAACAAAATAAAAAAACTGTTGTGACATTTTTTTTCTTTCAAACGGGTAAGGTATTACTTATACCTGCTAGTCTATCAATGGTAGGTGCAATCAATGGATGACTCAAAACATCACCAATATAAGGAATAGATCTTAAAAATTGTACAATTGTGCCAAAGAAATCACCAAATAATCCTAATATACCAAAACTTTCTAAAATAAATCCAATAAATGCATATTTCAATAATATTAATAGTATTCCAAGAATAAAACAAATTGTTCCTCTTAATTTTGTTGGACGACTGAAAAATGCAATTGTCCGTTGTGGTCCAATAATTAATGTTATACCAATTATAAATAATACATTACCAAGTGCTAATAATGCCGAATCAAAAAATGTCATTATTCCAAATACAAAAAAGAAAATCCCTCCAGCAGTGAAACTCACTCCAAATTCTAACATAAAAAAAGAAAAAGAACGTATTATTGTTAGTAAAGCCAATTTTTCCAAAAAGCAAATTCAGCTCTTCTGGCAAACCAATTTAAAACATACTTTGTCTTTCAGATAACCAAATCATGTTTAATTATTAATAACTTTCCTATTGATTTAATGGTTGTATATATTTGATTTAATGATCTGTTATGATATTTATTTACTTTAGATTTTTTTTTTTTTTTTTTTTTCTTTCTTTCTCGACCTTCGCAACTGAGGCGTCGTTGTATTAACACCGGGTCGTGTATAAATTGGCAATTATGATTCTATGCTAACAAAAAAACTTCAAAAAGATCATATTAAGTACTAATTGGATGACAATTGTCAATCTAATATAGTTATAAAGAGTGTAAACTTATAGATCTAGAAGGGCATCATATTTAAATACTTGTCAACATTGTTTGTAGTTTTTTGCTGAGTAGCAAATTAGGATAGAATTACGATTATTAGTTGATAAGAAATTTGTGTTCTCCTCCACAACAAGGAAGAGAGAGAGAGAGAGAGAGAGAAAGAGAAAGAAAGCCATTCTCACTCGCACGCACAACTCTCCCACACACACACACACACATTGATTTTCCAGGACAACCGCAAAATTCAAAAGGAAGAAAAATTGAACCCCCCCCCCCTTAAAGATCAAATATTACTTCCTTTCTATTTAAACTTGGATATCCTTATTTCAATAATATAGGATCAAATATGACGAATAATAAAGATTTTGATTTACCTCCTTCCTACGATGAAGCTGTGCATAGTAGTAGCAGCAGTAACAGTAGCAGACCTAATCATTCATCACAACCACCCGCGCCTCCGGCAAGACCACAAACCAACCGACCACCACCACCACCACCACCACCATCACATCCTCCTACATCTTCTTCTTCTTCTTCAAATGCAAATTTATATACTAATAATTTGAATTTACCATTTACATATAAACGGGGGTATTATTGTTCTAAATGTAAAAATTCTGGCTATAAGAAAAATGGAGATATTTGTCATAAATGTTGGCAAACACTTTATTTGAATCAAAATGCTTATAATCCAAATCAAAAAAATTTACCATTTACTTATCCAAAAGGATATTATTGTTCTAAATGTCGAAACACAGGATATAAATTGAAAAATGGGAAATCATGTCAAAATTGTTGGGAATCATTTGGACCAAGAAATAGTTATTCATTTGTTAGTACTAATTATCAACCATCGTATTTTGGTAATACTACTTTTGTTCCTATGGGTGGCGGTCCTCCTGTGCCCAATGCTAAACGTGTTGCTCCAGGATCACCGGAATTGGGCGGGATACTATGTGGGAATTGTCGAGGACAAGGCATGGTTCATTTTTTGTTTGATACTGAGTTATGTCCCGTGTGTGGAGGGTTAGGAAGAGTATTTACTGCACCACCACCGCCCCCTCCACCAATGCCTCAGACTCCTTATATGCCACAATATCAACCACAATATACGAATTATGGATCAAAAAGATAAACATGGAGAAAATAATATGCTAAATAGTTTTAAAAATTTTCAAAAAATAAAAAACAAAAAATCTAATGTTTCTGGGAAACAACATGAACACCTTATGTAAGAAAACCTCTTCTTAATATAAATATTTACATTCAAACATTAACTATATAAAGTAATAACTAATCTCGTTTCTCCTATTGATAATTGGATGGATATTTGAAATCAGTCAATTCGTAAAAGTTTTCTTTAATGTTTCTAATAGAAACAAATCTGGATAAAATGTTACCACTACCAGCTTTATCATTAGTACCAGAAGCTCTAGCACCACCAAACCATTGTTGACCAACAACAGCACCAGTAGATTTATCATTAATATAGAAATTACCAGCAGCATATCTCAAGTTTTCTTCAGCAGTTCTAACTGCATCACGATCTCTAGCAAAGATTGAACCGGTCAAACCATATTTAGTAATACTATCGATACTCTTTATAATATTTTCGAATTCACCATCTGGGTAAACGTATGTAGTCAAAATTGGACCGAAAAATTCTTTAGTTAAAAATTCATGATTTGGATTAGTGGTTTTAATTAATGTTGGTTGAACATAGAATCCCTTAGTGTTATCATATGAGCCACCAGTAACGATTTCCAATTCTGGATCTGATTTAGCTTGTTCAATGGCATCAGATAATTTTTTGAAACTTTGTTCATGAATCACAGGTCCCATAAATGTGTTCAAGTTTTCTGGTTCAGAACTATTACCAATAGTGATCTGTGACATGGCACCCACTAATTGATCTTTAAACTCTGGCCAAATTGATTCTGGTACGTATAATCTTGAAGTGGCAGAACATTTTTGACCTTGGTATTCAAATGCTCCTCTTAATGTAGATAAAACCGAATGATTGATTGAAGCACTTGGATGAATCAAATGGAAATTCTTACCACCAGTTTCTCCGACAATTCTTGGGAAGTCACGATATTTATCAGCAGCAACATTATTACTGATTTTAGAATACAAACTTTTGAAAACATCAGTAGAACCAGTGAAATGTAAGGCTGAGAATTCTTTATCGTTTAAAACAATATCAGTGACTTCAACTGGATCACCAGGGATAAAATTAATGACACCAGCTGGCAAACCGGCTTCTTCCAAAATTGTCAACAACAAGTAGTTGGATAATGCGGCTGTAGCAGATGGTTTCCAAACAACAGTGTTACCCATTAAAGCAGGAGCTCCAACCAAATTGGCAGCAATGGCAGTGAAATTGAATGGAGTAACAGCATAAACAAAACCTTCCAAAGGTCTATATTCAGCACGGTTCCAAACACCAGGAGAAGTTTGTATTGGTTGTTGTTGATACATTTCTTCAGCATATTTAACATTAAATTTAAAGAAATCAATCAATTCAGCAACACAATCAATTTCTGCTTGATAAACATTTTTACCTTGTCCCAACATAGTAGCAGCCAACATATCATATCTATATTTGGTAGAAATTAAATCAGCAGCTTTCAAAAAAATAGCAGCTCTATCAGTCCAAGAAGTTGTTGCCCATTTGGCTTTAGCAGCTTTAGCAGCATCAATAGCAGCAATGATATCTTCTGGAGTAGCTTGAGAAACGTCAGCTAAAACTTGAGAGTGTTTAGCTGGGTTTACTTGAGTTTTGATTTCGTCACGATAAATCTTCTTACCACCAACAACTAATGGGACTTTTAAAGCACCTTCATCGGTGAATTTAGTAATTGAAGCTCTTAATAAATCCCAATCTTTAGTATCTTTGAAACTAAAATTTTTAACTGGTTCATTTTGTAAGTTTGGTGGGGTTTTAACATGAGCCAATTGAGATGCAAATCTTATACCACTACCACCAGTACTACTACCAAACACTGTTGGTAAAGTGTGACGAATGATACTTGATGAAACTTTAGTATATCTAGTAGCCAAACGTAATGTATTACGAGTAGTTGATCTTAACATTATAAATGAATATGTATGTCTGTATTGTAGTTGTTAATGAAAGGAAAGAAAATGAAAAAAAGAAGAAGAAGAAGAAAAAAAAAAAACAACTGGGGAAGGGAAGGGAAATTGATTGTTTATGTATTGATTCTGAATTTTCATTCATTATAAATTTTTTTGCGGAGTACTTTACACCAACAGTAATTCAATCAATCAATAAGCTCATCACGGGGTATTTAGTTTAGTCTTTGTTTTGTTTAGTCTTTTTTTTTTCTCGCTTTGACAAACCAATTTTTTTAAGGTCCGCTTCTAAAAGAGGATAACATTAGCGAGCGAATAGTTAATCCGCTAGTTTCTAGTTTCACCAACACTACTATATATATATATATATATATATATATTTACTTCTTCATTCAGTCTGTGGATAAACTATCTACTTTTAATATTAAATCACTAATTCTTTCTTGTACAATTGTTGAATTTTTTGCAAAATTATCTTCATAATCATTAATACGATCATTTAATTTAATTATTGTTTGATCCCAATTTTTCAAATCCAATTGTACATCATTTAATATTTGATCAATCCCATTTGATAAATCAATGTTATTTTTCATTTCTTGATGTATACTATTTAAAGTTTTCAATCTAGTTAATAACATGGGAGCAACTTGATTATATTTATTAATTTGAGGCAATTTTTCATATAATTCATCAATTTTATCCTGTTTTGTAATTGTTGTTGTTGTAATTGTTGTTGTTGTTGTTTTGGATGTGTCATCATTATGATCATGATCATTATCTATATCTATATCTATATCTAATACTTTTCTTTTCAAATCTAATTCTTCCAATTCTTTAGTAAGTTTATCCACTTCTTGTCTAATTTTATCAAAATTATATTCCGGATTCTCAATAATGGAAATTTTCCGTGAAAGATCATTTATAGTTAGTTGGATAGAAGTGGTTGTGGTGATGTCTTCTGTACCACCAACGGCAGATTCAAGCACACTTAATCTATTTTCCAAATCTATCAAACGATTAAAATTTGGAGATGCAACAGCAGGGGTATCGGATTCAATATGTTTGAATAAACTATCTATTTTCAATTGATCAGAACGTAAAAGTTTATTGGTTGTTGTATTATTTTCCGATTTCAATTCTGATAGTATTGTTAATAATTGATCTACTTGTTGTTGTGAAGCCGAAGCCGAAGCCGAAGCCGAAGCCGTCTGATCTTGTAATTTGATTTCTTCTAATTCTCTTGATATTCTAGAAAGTTTCTCTTCAGTAGTTTCTTCAACTTGTGCTACACTATATCCATTCAATCTGGAAAGATTCCCCAGAAAATCAAACGACGTGGTATCAATAATTTCGTTTCGAGCGAAAAGTTCTTTTGATTCTTCAACATTAATGGAACTGATTTCTATATCAGGATCATGTTTCGTTTCAATCGGTAGTTCTATCTCACTTTCCACATCTGAAGATTCAAATACTTCTTGGCCTTCATTGTCTATATCTGGTAAATCACTATACTTGTTCATTCTTATAGTAGTTGTTGTTGTTGTTATGATTGTTTATGGAAAACAAAAATACGCGATTCTCAAAAAAAACAATTCTGAGCTTTTATATTCTTTTTTTTTTTCACATACAAAATCTTTAAATACTTCTTCTTCTTCTTCTTCTTCTTACTTGAATCAATCACTTGGTTCTGTTTACAACCTTTTTTTAATTAATTACTATATTCAATATTTTTCTATTCTATAAATCCAAAATCACCTCCCCCCCCCCAAAACATTACTTGGTGACAATTTGAACAACATCTTCATCATGAATTGGATGAGTCAATCCACATTTCTGTGGTGAATGTTTAGCACTTGAACCCCAAACCAATGCATATTTGAATTGATTTTTCATATCTCTATGAATAGAATCACACACTTCTAATATAGTACTATTGTTTCGTACCACCATTGGATCATCAAATTTTGGTTGAACACCTCTTCTTTTCGTGTATAATCTTAACAAATCTAATTGACGCCATATTTCTTCTTTCAAATCTTCAATACCCAAATCCAACTCACACGACATCACCACGGTGTTTGGTTCTCTGGCAAGTCTATCACATTCTTCCAATGACACCGCATCTATTTTGTTATAAACATACAAGCATTTGATGTATGTAATATGTTGGTCATTGATAACATCGATAAAATCATCAATGGTGACATTTTCATCTCTTATTAATACATCAGCATTGTGTATTTTGTAATCTTTTAATAATGCAGTAACAATTTTCTCATCCAAATATTTTGGTGGAGTAATTGAATTCATTTTCACACCTCCGGTTTTTTTCACTTTTATGGAAATATTAGGTCTTTGTTTATTTAATCTAATACCCATTGATTCTAATTCATTTTCCAATATTTCACGTTGATCACCACCTTTTGTTGCATCCAAAACCATAAGAATCAAATCAGAAGTTCTTGACACAGCAATGACTTGTCTACCTCTACCTTTACCTTGAGAAGCAGCTTTAATAATCCCTGGCAAATCAACAATTTGTACTTCAGCACCATTATATTCTAAAATACCACCAACTGAAGTTAAGGTTGTGAATTCATAATTGGCTGCTTCAGATTTTGTGTTGGTTACTTTTGATAAAAATGAAGATTTACCAACTGATGGGAACCCAATTAATGAAACTCTAGCATCACCGGCTTTTGCCACTTCAAATCCTTGACCACCACCACCAGAAGATCCTTGACCTGGTTGTGGTTCTAATAATTCTCGACGATAACGGGCAAGTTTCCCCTTTAAAAGCCCAATATGGTATTCTGTGGCCTTATTTTTTTGGGTTCTAGATAATTCTTCTTGAATTTGAGCAATTTTCTCAAGTATCCCCATTGTTTGTATTAAAAGGTGTTGTTGATGTTGTGAAAGGGTATTTGTATTTGCTTACTCTGTTTTTTTTTTTTCAAGTTGAGCTGAATAGAAAAGTATAGAATGAGACTGAGTGAGAGTGAGTGAAGAGAAGAAGAAAAAATTATTATCTCATCTCTTACTAATTCTCTCTTTCTCTCATCTCTTACTAACCTATTTATCAAACATTTTTCTTAATAGATTAATTCATTATGCCCAAGACAGTAAAGAACCCCAAAAATAATAAATCTAGATCTAGAGGAGCTCCAATACAAGTTGCCGAATCTATTGGATCAGGATCAGCTAAAATAAAAAAGAAAATAAGAGATATAGAACGATTAATCAAGAAAAATCCCAATTTACCAGCAGACAAGAAAATTGAATATGATAGAGCTCTCAAGGGGTTAAAAGTTGAATTACAAAATTCTCAAGTTCAAAATAAAGCTAAAGTATTAGCTAAAAAATATCATATGGTTAGATTTTTCGAAAGAAAGAAAGCAGTGAGGAAATTGAAAAATTTACGTAAAGAATTTGAAAGAATTTCTCAAACTGGAATTAGAAAAGATATTAAAAAAGCTAGAAAACAATTAAGACATGGAGAAATAGATTTAGCTTATGTTATTTTATTTCCTAAAACTGAAAAATATATTTCATTATATCCATCACCAAATGATGAAGATCAAACTGATCCAAATGTCATTAAAGGGTTAAAAATTACTGAAGAACGAAGACGAGAATTTAGAAAATATATTGAAAAATTGATGGAAGAAGGGAAATTACCATTTTCTATTGATGATGCATTACAAGGCAAAAATATTAGATTGGATAATGATAAAACTCAAAAAGCTGTTCTTACTGAAGAAATTGATGCTCCAGAACAAAAACAAGATGAACAACAAGAAGAACAAGATGATTTCTTTGAATAAGAATATATGTGAGGGCAGGGGGGGGAAGAAAGTAGTTGTATTTGTTAATGTATTGGGATTGTCAAATATTAATTGGAAGTATAGTAAAAATAGCTGCATAAGTTAGATTGTATTTATTTAGTTTTCATGGTTGTAAATAAACAGACATGGAAATGACTATAATAGTTAGTTGGATCTTCTATTCACAGTAACTACACTGCTATATATGAATTACTAATCTGCATCGTCACAATTATAGTAAAGAAATCTTTTTTGAATAAGCAATATCTAATCCATCATTCACACACTCAAGGTATAATTCTTTCCCAAACAAATCATCAGGAATATCAAGATCGCATGCCACAATTCCTTTCTTATTTGATAATCTGGGTGAAGCTCTCTTCAATAAATGTAATTCTTCTCCATCATGTAAAATCACAAACCATGATTCTCTTTGTGGTTTAGGGAAATGTGGACAATACACTTTAAAGTCATTATTCAAAGGATAATTATCATGAGTTAAAACAACTTTTATCAGATCTTGTTCTTGTTGTTTAATTTCTAAATTCCCAGTAGGTAAATGAGATGCAATCTTAACAAATTGTTTCTTAGCCATTTCATCACTATCACCATCACCATAGTCATAATTTGTTTCTTTATTCTCAATATTCTCTCCTTTAACACCCAATTTCTTTGCGAATCCAAATAATTGTCCTGGCTTCATTGAACCTAATTGTTTTAATGTCTGGTTGGTTTTACCTTCACTAATCAATTTCAATCCCGGTAATGCTGAAACTGGATCATCATCATACCAGTATCTTTGTTTGATACATTGCATCAATTGAATAAACGACATCACCACTTTGAAATAACCCAACTCAGCCGCGGCATCAATATAAGCTTGCAAAATACGCAAGGCTTGATCCAATACCGAAATCGTATCTTGAGCATAATCAGCAATTGGTAATTCAACACGACTCATATATGCTTGAATCAATAAATAGGCTTTTACATGTGGGTCCCATATAAATTCACAATTCAAGTCTTCCGCAGGATATCTCATTGCTTGGGACATTTCCATGTTAATCAATTCTTCTCCATGTCTCGTTGCTAATTCATTATATTCCGTTGCCTGACAAAGAACTCGTAAACAATCTCTAAATTCAAAATCAGGAGTAACATTATTAACAAAATTTCTCATGGTTAAATGAGATAAATAATAGTATGACGATATTTCCAAAAATGGAGTGGCATGTAATTCATCAGATCCACCAGTGTATACACATTTAGATTCCACTAAATTCTCAATAGTCAGATCAATCAATTTGGCCAAATATTGGGAAATACCATATTGTGATATATCTTCAATCCCATAATAAGTGGGGTTATTATGGGCTCTTCTATAAAGAAACGTCCAAGTTAAGAAATCCATTGCTTCTTGTCTTGTGGTGATTGTACCGGCAGAAATTTCGGCACCTATATGATTATCTAACACTTTGTGTAAAGAAGACTCAACCGGGAATCCCAAATTCAAAAAATGTTTGTAAAATACTTTTTTCGATTCCTTGGTATAGACTATGGCAATACCACTAGTATCATAAGCTGGACGACCAGCTCTCCCCATCATTTGTAAAATATCTGTCAAATCCATATCTCTATATGCTTCTATCTTGGCATCAAAAAATTGTGTTCCCTTGATAATAACTAAATGAGCCGGTAAATTGACCCCCCAAGCTAAAGTAGAAGTAGCAATCAATATTTGGATTTTCCCCTGTTCAAACAACTTGTGAGATATTTGACGGTCAGATTCAACTAACCCAGCATGATGCAATCCCATACCAAATTGAAGAGATAAACGCAAAGTATCATCTTTAACATTTTCTAAAATATCTTGTAATTCGTCATCAGAAATTTTTAAAAATCTTCGAGGATTACTTTCCATCCCACATAAATGAATAAGATCCAATGCAGTAAGTCTTGTTTGACGACGTGAAGCCACAAATATCAACACTGGTTTATTAGGAGAATGTTGCTTTATGGCCATAAATGCTGGTTTATTCATTGTCTTCATCAATGGACAAAAGGCAAGATTTTCAGGGAATCCATCAATGTACATTTGTAATGGTACTGGACGCACCGATTGTGGGAAATTGAAAAGACCGTTTTTCACACCTAACCAACCGGCCATATCAAACGCATTCGAAACAGCTGTTGACATTCCTAATAATCTGATTGGTTTTTTAGTTTGTGAAGAAATATAATTCATACGACTAACAATCATTTCTAAAATTGGACCACGATCACTTGCCAACAAATGAATTTCATCCATAATCACCAAAGATACTTGTTGAACAAATTTTCTTGTTTGCCAATTACGAGAAATACCATCAAACTTTTCTGGTGTCGTGATAATGATATCTGCTTCTTTAACTTCTTGAATTGTGGGGAGAGAATCACCCGTCAATTCTACTAATCTATGACTGGTGTTTTTGCATATCCGTTCCCTCCAATCATCGACTCTTTCTCGAACCAATGCCTTCATAGGAGCAATATAAACCACTTTTGACAGCGGGAACTCGTTGAAAGCATGCCAAATGGCCAATTCTGCAACCACGGTTTTACCTGACCCGGTGGGAGATCCAACAAATACACTTGAATTGGTGTTGTACAAGGAATGGAAAACCATTGTTTGCATGGGGTTGAAATATTTAAATTTGGATGAATATATTTGTTCCACATCTGGATTATGCAATGCCGTGACTGGAAGTGGTTGCAAACGTAACAAATCAGTTTTAATAGTTTCATTTGATGGTCTAATCAAATGCTGGAATGAGACTGCATGTACGGTTTCTGAACCAATCCACAGGTCCGATACCACTCTAACTACTACTTGTGCTGGTAATGGATCCGACAATGGTATCATAAAATCCATTTCATGAGGACTATGTAATTGTTTCTTGTGTAAAATGAATTTTTCAACGTGCAAAATTTCTGAACGATCTGATTCTTCTACCGTTAACCAAAAAAATTGAGCACTGCCATGATATTTGTCATCCCAAACAAAATCAGGTTGTAAGTCAACATGTACTCGCATCACATTAGTTGTAATGGGGAATATTTCCGATTCAATATCAATAAAAGGAAATTTCCCTATAAGTTTGTACAATATGCTGCCCATTTTGAAATTATGTACCAAATCACCCAATTCACCCGCCTCCATATCTCTAAGAGCAAGCATAGATGGATTTTTGGCCTTTATATTCCGCAACACGGGTTGTGGCAATTCAAATTGAGTCATGGGATGTTCAAATGCCCATATTCTTTTGTCAATAGATTTACATAATGACAACATAATGTTCATTAATTTACCCCATCGTCTATTCATGGCAATCAAAAATAAGGACCGACATATTCTTGCTGAATTTTGGGCTACGTAGTTTGAGTCGGAAATCAATGCTGAATCCTTGATATGGGCTTGTGACACAAAAGCTTGAAGTAAAATATTGGTTTTGCCCTGAGGCGAATCAACATCTCCAGCAACTTGACATGGTGCATCTTCTTCAACCAATTGTTTCAATTCCTTAGATTCTTCTTCTCTGAATTTTATGCTATCGAATTCACTACTCATACTTATCATTGATAATATATCAGCTTCTGTTGCCAAAGGGTTCATCATTTGATTGAATATTTCAACGGAATTACTAAGTAAATAAAAATCAGATGCAATTCTACCCAAATCTTTAGGGGTGAAAGCTTCAGAGTTTTCATCAAATATAATCATTTGTAAATGGTGAAGTCTTTTGGCACAGGTGAACACCATTTCTCTTCTTCTGTTTGTCAATGAAGGATCCTCTTGTAATTCCTTCCAATCAATCCCATAAGCAAATGGGTTCTGTTTCATTCTAACCATCATATAAGTATACCCAAGCCATTGTACCGCTTCTTCCACATTGGTGACTGTACCCAACGATATTTCTGCATTCAAATTATCAATGAGTTTATCTCCAAATTTCGATTCAATGGGGTGCTGTTGGGTAAGTAATGAAACATAATGATCGAGTTTATCACTGGTGGTACACAAAATACCCGTACCAAACTTTTCATACTGCGGTCTACCGGCACGACCAAATATTTGTATCACGTCGGAAATTCCCAAATCAACAAATCCACCAGCTTTGGAGTCGTATACTTGAGTTCCCTTAACAATAACCACTGCAGCTGGTAAATTAACCCCCCAGGCAAGTGTGGCTGTACAACACAATACTTTAATTGCCCCACTTTCGAACATTTTCTCTGTCAAATTACGGTCACTACGCAACATACCAGCATGATGGACACCAAACCCATGAACAAACAATTCTTTCAATTCTTTACTTCTATTTTTATTGGAAGCTTCACGTTTGTATTTCTCATATGAATCTGCTTCAGAACAATTGAAAATTTCCAGTTCTCCATATTCCACTGCCATTCGAATAAATGTTCTAGCTGTGTTCACAGTATCTTTCCGAGAATGAACAAAGACCATCACTTGAAGTCCTTGGTTGATATAATCAGCTAATTTTTCATACGACACCTTGTCGATATTTTCTCTCGCTAATTTTGAGCCTGCTTTACCTCGAACACCCAATATTTGTTGCTGCAAGGGGACAGGTCTAAAACTTTGATCAAAATAAAACATCCCAACACTTCTATTGACACCAAGAAAATCAGCAACATCCATATAGTTTGGCAATGTGGCTGACAACCCAACAACTCTAATCATCAGTTGGGTACTTTCAACTTGTCTTAAAGTACGAGCAACCAATGTCTCAATAACAGAGCCTCTATCTTCATGTAATAAATGAACTTCATCAATGATTAATAGTTTAACTTTAGCAACTAATTCAGAGTCCCCAGTCAGTTTTCTTGTCACCACATCCCATTTTTCAGGAGTAGTCACTATAATTTGTGTATTGATTATTTCTTGTCTTGTCAATTGCATATCACCGGTCAACTCACGAACATTTATACCTAACCATTTGAGTTTTTTACTATATTTCTCAACAATTTCTGCTGCTAATGCCTTTAAAGGAGCAACATAGACAATTTTAAATTCATCATAATCAATGTCAACGGAGACATCCCCATCTTCAGTAACCGTTTCAGTGACAAATTGATTAATGGTATGCAATATCGTTAACAAAGCCACATCCGTTTTACCGGCACCAGTAGGGGCACACACCAACATATTTTCATTAGTGTTATACGCAACTGGATATACTAAACTTTGCATTTTGTTAAGATTCTTATAATTTTTAAATGTTCCCTGACATAAGAAATCTAAATCGGAAATTTTAACCAAATTTTTCTCTGAAATCCATTTATTTGGTTTGTTTTCAGGGTAGGGGATCACCAATTCTTCGTGGGTGGCATATGAATCTCTAGTGGTACCTTGAGGTAAAGCAAATTTCTTACCCGTGATGGAAATTATATTACCAACATCAGGATTTTTGAAAACATTGGGATATTTTTGATGAGTTGATTTAGGTAATAATGTTTGATTCTTGGCTCTTTGATGATTATCAATAACTTGTTGAGCTCTTTCTTCAGGCGACATTAATCCCAGTGATTCTCTAGTGGCGAAGGCTCGTTTGTTCTGTATAATTTTCGAAATGAGATCAAATTCATCAAATCCTAATATATCAAATAATGATGACTGAAGTTCTTCGTCGGTCGGACTTTGAAGTAATAATGATTTGACTAATGTGTAAATCTCCAGTTTTTCAAGACCACGTTGTTTACTAATCTTATTACATGCATCTTCAATTTCATGTATCACAACATCGGCACCTGAACTTTTGTTTCCAATATGCTTCAACGAATCTATGGTCACATTGGCAAATTTATCTAAAATTTTATCTATAGGAGTAATCTTGGCATTTTCAGTGTCTATATTTGGGACTTTTTGTTGTTTGTTCCCAGTATTTATTCGATTCAATGCCTCTATCATAGGCTGCATAGCCTGCATGTATGATTTTGTCGATGATACAGTATATGATGCCATTGTAATTGTTAATGGAGTGTGTATGTAATTATGTGGGAAAAAGTAGTACTATAGATTAAGGTTAAATATTTCAAAAAAAAAAAAAAAAAGAAAAATTTCAACCACTCATTTAGTTGCAATTTTGTTGAGTGTCATAGAAAATCTATTCCAAAGCAAACCTGTTACTTTCTGTAAAACCATCGTTTAACACTTGGCTCTACCACCACCAAGTTCTGCACATCTTGTAGAACCTTCGGCCACACTATGTGGTCGTATGTTAACAGTACCAAGTGTTTAAAAGTTTCTTGACTTTACTCTTGTGCAATAATTTTCTTTCAAAATCTGTACAAATGTTGGTGGCAAAAAAAAGCATACTTACAAATTGTTACACCTCATGATACTAAATAAACATCATAACCACGTAATACATTTTTTTATTATAAATATAAAGACATTACTAAACTAACTCTCTAAAGATAAATATAAAACCTATAAGCTTAATCAAGAATTGAAATAAAAAGAACTATTGTAAAAGCTCTTTCAAGCCTTTGTTTCGATATGAGAACTCTCAACATGCTCAGTATCGTGAACAATACTTTTGAGACCAGAATTACCCATTTTTTCCATCATTTCTCCAGCATCAAAAGTGGTTGGAGTAGTGTATTTGAATTTTCTTGCTGGAACTTTATCTTCAAACATCTTATCCAATTCAGCAAAAGTTCTACCTTTAGTTTCAGGTAATTCAAAGTATACCCAAATAGCAGATAAGATTGCGAAACCAGCCCACAAGAATGCAGATTTTGCCTTCCAATTCCATTGAGTAGGATTCAACATGTATGGAGTAACAATAGCAACAATAATACCAGCAATATTATACAAGTTTCTTGCCAACATCACCGTCTTGGCTCTAAGTTTGGATGATGGCATTTCACCAACAATACAGTAACACATTGGTCCGATGGTCAAATCGTAAACAAATGTGTAAACCAAAAGCATACTACCAACGGCCATACTAAGTGATTTTTTGTCGGACGTACCCATACCACCAGTAAGCAACAAAAGTACTGTCATGGCACATAATCCATAAAAGTAGATTGTGAAACGACCACATTTTTGTGACAAGAACCAAGATCCAATGGTACCAACGATACCTAAACAATATTGAATGATCGAGAAAGTGAATGACATGGAAACTGGAACACCAGCGTTTTGATAGAAATATGTTGAATAACCCATCAAACTTGATCCGGTAATGTTTTGAATCAACCAAGTGAAAGCAGCAATTCTAGTTCTTCTAAAGTTTGTACCTTTAAAACATTCAATAATAGATGAACCAGCAGAAACAGCATCTTCTTCTTTGATAGTCATTTGGATTTTTGTCAACATACTTTGGGAAATGATAGACTTATCGGGGATATGTTCACTTTGAGACAATAAACGTTCCAAGGCATGCTTGGCTTGTTCCAAACGACCTTTTCTGACCAAGAACCAAGGTGATTCAGGAGCGAAAAAGATACCAGTCATAATTGGAATGGGCCAAATCCATTGTATAGCAAAGGCAATACGATATGCATGAGGATCGGACAGTTGCAGGATGGCTTTAACAACCCCTGATGAAATTAATTGACCGAAAACCCAACAACAGTTGATATAGGTGGTAAGATAAAGTCGCAATGTTGTAGGGGCTATATCCATAGCGTAAGAAACACACACTGTTTGATAACTACCCCAATTAATCCCTAACAACACATAAGAAACCATTAATACATGAACATTTGGAGCAAAAAATTGAATGAAAATCAACCCAATTGAAGAAGCCAAAGCTGGAATAAGTGTATATCTGTAACCAATAATATCAACTAAATGAGCACCAATATAAACACCGACTAATTGACCAGTTTGATAACACATTGACAACCCAAGTTGATCCTTTGCTGGGACTTGGTATTCACCCAAATTTTCGTAATATCTACCAAATTTCTTAGCAAAACCTTGATAAGCGTAAAAACTAGCGAGCAAATTAGTATCATAACCTTCCATAATTAAAGCTGACGATAAAACCACTGACCAAAAGCACGCCTTAGGGAAAGTTTTTATACATTCTTTAAGCGGCATAGTTTTATCTCTTTCATCTTCAGCTTTAGCAGTATTGGACATATCCAAGAACTTGGCGATATAGTCATCGACATTTTCTTGAGCAGCATTGGAAATATGTGAAGCATTAGTTGTCTTATCATCCAAACTCACGATGGATGGAGTCGACACATTTTTTTCATCTGATTCGGGTCTATATTCTTCAATGGTCATGATGATTGTATAACCCAGCGTTTTAGATTCTTGAAAGATATAGTTTTTGTTTTTGAGAATTGATCCATTTAAAGTGTTTATTATGTGGACATTCTTACAGGTATTTATAATATTTCAAATTGTAATTGTTGCTCCAGGTACTTGATGCATACTTACTTTCTCTTTCTCCAAGCCAAGAATATAAGGTTTTGTTTTGTTTAGTAGAGTAGAGGGGTTAGGTTTTCATGCATAGACTCGGCGTAATTTCAATGTATTCCTGATTTTCACAATAAGAGTTGGTATGTATGTTTAGACATATTTCCATTTTAGTGGGGTGCTTTTTATTGTTGTTGATGCGGCAATATAAGCAATAAACATTTTCCGAAAATTGTTGCGAAATCGGATAAGGAGGGGGGGCGACATAGAAAGAGGCACGCGAGTGGTTCTGGTTCTGTTTCTGTTTCAGTTTCTGTTTCTGTATACTTTGCATGCCAACTTCAACTTTATTTTTGAGAGGTTTGTCAGACAGATCTCGCGAATAGTTACTCTTTACAATTTGAACGTTTTATGGCAAACAATTTCAACGGTTAAATATAGAACTTTTTGTTGTTGAACAAATGTGAATAACCAACGACTAGTTTCAAGATATTTTTTCATAATCCAAATATCGTAACAAACTATATTCAGTCATTCATTGTGGTCACGTCGACGAAGTGGTTATCCCCACAAATAGAATATTCGTAAAATTCAATTCTGATTTCAACCATTCGAGTAAATCACAAAACACCGAAAAAAAACCACAAACGTATGAAAAACTTATAAAAAGCTCAAACTAAAAAAATGACAAGAAAATAATACTAATACAATCAATGGCAAACTAAAACCAAGTTTGCTCATGCAGATTTTATCCTAAAATTGATATAATTAGAGAGAATGTACTACCACCATCGCGTGCATTTACCGTATTTACGAAATCACATTCATAACCTGAAAACAACAACTAGAGACGAATCTTCTAACAAATCATTCACATGAGAATATACGTCAAAGACCACATAGTAATCGCCTGACTCATACATGAATGAAATAACTTCAGTGATGAGGCTGAATATGGATCGCAAGACAAACTTTGTTAATTTCTTTTTCCTGCTCTTTCTCTTCCCCATTTAATTAATTACGGGTATGTAATAATCCGCCTTATATGTGGTGATAAAATGATTCGGAACAATAAGCATTTCTTTTTTTTTTCAAACACACACAGTTGTTGTAGTAGACTTGACAAATAAATAAATTTTTGTTGAGTAAATTAATTAATGTGGAATTTCATTTTTTGTTTTTCGTCTTGTTCCGTCCTCGTCGTCGTCGTCGTTCCTGAAATTCATCGTCTCGAAGGAAATTGGTGGTACCACTACGAAATAACGCTATGATTCTAGTTGTATAGTTATTATTGTTGTTGGGTTGAAAAAATAATAAATGAACCACCTTAAAAGTGAATAATTAAGCTGCCCCTTTCGCCATATTACCTTTTAATAGAGGGAGGCGGGGGGAGGCGGGGGTACAGAAAATATAGTAGATCCGCACCATATCTGTAACGTACAGAAATGGCGGGGGACATAAAGGAAAATGATGGCTTAGGTTTATTAGGTACTTTATAACATAGTTGCCATTTTTCCAGATATTATGAATAAATGAAGAGTGAAAGGGAATGGTTTTCCCCCCACAACTAAGTGTTGACGTTGAATAACTTAAAGTGTTCTATACTATAATTTTAGACTTCTATAGGCTACAAATCTTATCTGAGGTGAGGAGAATAATTAATGAGAGCAATACAAGAAAATAGATTTTAGTAAGACCAATTAATTTCTATGATTACTCTTGTCAAGTGGCTAGTCCAATACAATCACGTAAACTAATGAAAATGACTCTTTCAAACCAATAGCGCCGGAATAACTACTCCCATAAGAAAGGATCAAGTTACTTACAGGTAAATTATTGAGTTTCAATAAGGTTGGTTTCGTTGTGGCTAGTTTTTTCGATGTTTTACAAAATGAAAAAAAACTTAATACATTTAAGCCAACAGCTTATTGTAGGTGCTCCTTTCATTATTCGTACTTCCTACCCCATGGGGAGTTTAAAATGATAATTGAAATTTAAAGCCAACTAGCCAACTAGCCAACTAGCCAGCTAGCCAGCCAAGACAAAACTAATCACAAAGACTAAAAGAAAGTGTAGTTATAAATCATTGCGAGAATTATTGCGAAAGATATTCCGCTTTTCAAAAAAACATTATTGCGAAAATCATTGCGAGAAAGGGGGAGTTATTTTTGGGGTACTACTATGCATGTGTTGTTGTCAATGTCTACCACAAAAAGGGGCTTCTTTCAACTTGATAAACCTACCAAAACATCTGGTAATCAAAAGCTACTTGTGTGAGACTATATTTATTGTAGATTACACCCCGCTCTACAAAGTTACCATGAAGACAAAACAACTTGTTTGAAGTTATATGAATCGATGTTAAAATCTGCATCTGGTGGAGAGTAACTTGATTATGTTAGGTCTGCTATCGTTTATACTATAACCGCATCATATACAGGACATTAGAGCATCCTAAATTAAATCATCCCATTGTTTCAAGTTTCCTTGTTTAGCAAAGAGACAGTTCCAACTTGTTGTCGTCATAATTATCGGAATAATTTAAGCGAGGAAAAGTTGTGAAACAAATTGAAGAGTGGAGTGTGGGGGAGGGGGAGGGAAACAAGGAAGTATACCTCCACCAAGTAGAACCCAAATACTCCACGTAATCAACAACAAGTAGTCATATAATTCAAAATTTGTAGTAGTTGGCAAATAATATTTATATACCCCCCATCCCCCAACCTTTCAATTTTCCTCTTCCTCTGGGAATTTTTTTTTTTTTTTTGAAATACAAATCTCTTTTAAAACCAACTTAAACCTATTAATTATGACAATTGAATATACTTGGTGGAAAGACGCTACTATTTATCAAATTTGGCCTGCTTCATATAAAGATTCCAATGGTGATGGAATTGGTGATATTCCAGGGATAATTTCTACATTAGATTATCTTAAAAATTTAGGAATTGATATTATTTGGTTAAGTCCAATGTATAAATCGCCTATGGAAGATATGGGTTATGATATTAGTGATTATGAATCTATAAATCCTGATTTTGGTACTATGGAAGACATGCAAAATTTAATTGATGGATGTCATGAAAGAGGAATGAAAATTATTTGTGATTTAGTAGTTAATCATACATCATCTGAACATGAATGGTTTAAACAATCAAGGTCACTGAAATCAAACCCTAAAAGAGATTGGTATATTTGGAAACCACCGAGAATTGACGCAAAAACTGGTGAAAAATTACCACCAAATAATTGGGGGTCATTTTTTTCAGGATCAGCATGGGAATATGATGAATTAACCGATGAATATTATTTAAGATTATTTGCCAAGGGACAACCTGATTTAAATTGGGAAAATGAAGAATGTCGTCAAGCAATTTATAATTCTGCCATGAAATCATGGTTTGATAAAGGTGTTGATGGATTTAGAATTGATGTTGCTGGATTATATTCTAAAGATCAATCATTTAAAGATGCCCCCATTGTATTCCCAGATCAAATTTATCAACCGTCAGGTGAATTAACTTCTAATGGACCAAGAATTCATGAATTTCATCAAGAAATGTATCGTCAAGTGACTTCGAAATATGATGTTATGACGGTTGGAGAAATTGGTCATTGTGATAGAAATGAGGCATTAAAATATGTTAGTGCTCAAAGAAAAGAATTAAATATGATGTTTTTATTTGATTTAGTTGAAGTTGGATCAAATAATCAAGATAGATTTAGATATAATGGATGGAATTTAATTGATTTCAAAAAGGCAATTCAAAATCAAAGTGATTTTATAAAGGGAACAGATGCTTGGTCGACTGTTTTCATTGAAAATCATGATCAACCAAGATGTATTTCTCGATTTGGAAATACTAAATCATTAGATTTAATTAATAAAACTGGGAAATTATTGGCCATGTTACAAGCTAGTTTAACCGGGACATTATTTATTTATCAAGGTCAAGAAATTGGTATGACTAATTTACCAAGATCTTGGTCAATTGATGAATATAAAGATATAAACACCATTAATTATTATAAAGATTTCAAAGAAAAATATGGTAATGAACCTGATTTTAAACAACGTGAAGAAAAATTATTAGATGTGATTAATTTAGTAGCTAGAGATCATGCTCGTTCACCAGTTCAATGGAATGATGATGATACTGAATCTTATGGTGGATTCTCTACTCATAAACCATGGACAAGAATTAATGATAATTATAAACAAATTAATGTTGCTAATGAATTAAAAGATCCAAATTCAATCTTGAAATTTTATCAACTGGTATTGAAATTAAGGAAAGAATATAAAGATTTATTTATTTATGGATCATTTGATATTTTAGATTTCAATAATGAAAAATTATTCACTTATGTTAAAAGCCATAAAGAAGGTAATGAATCACCAAAAGCTTATGTGACCCTTAATTTTTCAAATGAACTGATTCCATTTAAACCATTGATTGAAGGTGAATTTAAATTGATGACTACTAATGTTCAACAATCTGATTATGATGAATCAGTTTTATCTCCATATGAAGGTAGAATTTATGTCGTCGATTAGACACGTGTGGTTATTTGTTTTTATAGAAATTACTATTATTGTTTGTTTTTAGTTGTTAGAAAATAATACAGAATTAAATTAAATTAAATGTCAATATATATATATATATAAAGTAATTAAATAAATAATAATCATCATTAAACTGTATCTCTCTATTGATCAACGTGTTTAACTGGAGCTGGGTCTAATTTATATTTACCAAATAATTTTGGAATTAAAACTTCATAACCAACACTTGGACTACTTAAATCAGATTTATCTTTTTCAAATCTTAATGTAGTCACCAAAGAATCCGAATATAATGGATATTTCACATGTCTGCTATCAACAGTTTGATCTTTTAATAAATCTTCACCTTTGTTATCAAGCACTGGTTGAGGAAATTTACGAATTGGATTTTCATCATCATCAT